>Ga0224723_1000275_pt1 | contig 36119 bp, 32 predicted proteins | sample Balambano_FR2_Me_FD_161647 | JGI IMG/M metagenome (GOLD analysis project Ga0224723, IMG submission 161647) | Freshwater sediment microbial communities from Lake Towuti, South Sulawesi, Indonesia - Balambano_FR2_MetaG | ecosystem: Environmental > Aquatic > Freshwater > Lake > Sediment | place... | reverse complement strand
GGTCAACCGGGACCGGGTGGCCCGCCGCCCGCCGAATCGACACCGCCGTTGTGAAATGCAGCGGGATGACTCCGCAGCGAGCCGTCCCGTTTTTCCGTCACAACGGGCCTTTAGCCACCGGTTGGGATCACCAGTTCCTGACCGACATCGAGGCGGTTGGGGTTTTCAAGATTGTTCGCAGCGACGATCGCCTGCACCGTCACACCGTACTGCTGCGCAATGGTCGTCAGCGTGTCTCCGGCCACCACGACATGGATCGTCGTGCCAGCAGGCCGGGGTGTGCCGACCGCCGGAGTCGGCGCGGCGGTGCCGCTGACCACGCCCTGACCCTCGACGCAGTTTGGAAGGGCCAGTTCGTCGCCGGGGTTGATGAGATCGCCAGCCAGCTCCGGGTTCGCGGCGCGTAGTTCGGCTACGGTTGTGCCGTTGGCCCTGGCGATGCCGAACAACGTATCGTTCGTCACCACGATGTAAACGCAGTCGCCTGTGTTCCCTCCCGCAAGGTTCGTCGGCGTGATTAAACCCGACGGCGTGTTGGTGAGGATCAGCAGGCCCATATCGAGCGTCGGCGCGGGGGTATTAGGCACGACCGGCCCAGACGGCAGCCCCGGTGTCACAGCGGCGCTGGTTGTGATGGGCTGTAGGGTGGTCGCCGCTGAACCGCCGCTGGTGGATGATGACTCTTCAATGGTCTCGGTTTGTTCTGCCTGTGGGTCGATCGGCTGTGGCTGCGAACCGGGTTGCGGGATCGACGGCGTGGCGGTAAACGCACGCAGCACCGGCACGGTCGGTGTAGACTCGCTCTGGGGCAGCGTCTGGAGCGGAACCTCCTGCCCCGGCGGCGGCTGTCCCGCTGTCGTGCCTGTATTTTCTTCATACGAATCGCTGGCCTGCCGGAAGCACCCGGCCAGCAGCAGCGCCAGCAGCGCCAGCGTCACAAATCGCCGTTTAGGTGACATGCGTCCCCCTCAATGACCTGCTCAATCGACATGAGGATACACCATACACCCAGGTGCGGCATATGGCAAAATTCCGCCAGCCGATTCAAGGGGTGGCTGGGGCATCCAGAGGCACACACATTTGCGCCGACCATGCCATCAGATCCTCCTGAAGGCTTTGATCCGCCAGCAGTAGCAGCGAGTCGCCGCCCCGGATCAGCGTTGCGCCTCCTGGCACAAACAACTCTTCGCCGCGCCCAATCAGCACGATCAGCACCCCCGGCGGCAGCCCCAGATCGAGAATCCGTTTGCCATCCACGACGCACTCATGCGGGACGATCAGTTCGGTCAGATAATCGCCGATCCGCCCTCTGGCGCTGGCAAACTCCCGCTCCGCCTCGTGTGGATCGTCGGGTTCATACACGCGCAGCAGTTTCGCCGCCGGGATAATCAGTGTGCCTTGCAGCAGCACCGAAGTCAGGACAATGAAAAACACCAGATTGAAGATCACATCGCCCTGCGCCAGCCCGGCCAACTGCGGAAAGGTCGCCAGCACGATCGGCGCCGCGCCGCGCAGCCCCACCCATGCGATCAGCAGCTTTTCGCGGATCGTCAGCGGCGAAAATGCCAGGGCGATAAACACACTGGCAGGCCGGGCAACAGCGATCAGAAACAGCGCGGCCAGCAGCCCATCTCCGGCCAGGGGGATCACTTCTGAAGGAAACACCTGAAGGCCAAGTGTCAGAAACATAGTGATTTGCACCAGCCACGCCAGGCCATCATGGAAGCTAACCAGGCTGCGCTTGTGGATAAAATCGCCGCTGCCCATGATCAGCCCGGCCAGATAAACGGCCAGAAATCCGTTGCCGCCGACCATCGCGGTTGCTCCATAGATCAGCAGCACGCCGCTGATCGTCAGCACGGGATACAGCCCGTCGTATTCAAGGTTCAGACGATTGACCACCGCACGCAGCGCCAGCCCCAGCCCGATGCCCAGCGCAAATCCCAGGCCCATTTGCTGGGCGAACAGCGGTAGCAGGCTGAGCGCCGACAGTGATGGATCGCGCAGAAGCTGGATCAGCCCGATCGTCAGGAAGACAGCCATCGGATCGTTGCTGCCGGACTCCATTTCCAGCATCTGCGACAGCCGATCGCGCAGCCGTACCCCTTTGCCACGCAGAATGGAAAACACCGCCGCCGCATCGGTCGAGGACACGATCGCCCCCAGCAGCAGCCCTTCCAGCAGGCTGAGCTCAAACGCCAGATGCGCAAACAGCCCCATCAGCCCGGTCGTGATCAGCACACCAAACGTAGACAGCGCTAATCCTGATGCCAACACTGGCCGGATCTGATTCCACTGGGTATCCAGGCCGCCGGAGAAGAGGATAAACGCCAGCGCCAGCACCCCTACCGATTGTGACAGCCAGGGATCATCAAAGTAAATCCCGCCCGGCCCATCTGAACCGGCCAGCATCCCGATCACCAGGAACAGCAGCAGGGCCGGGATGCCAGATCGCACGGCGAATTTGCTGGCGAAAACGCTCAGGAGGAGAACAGCGGCGGCGATCAGGAACAGGAGTTCGGCGCGGATCATGGCGTCCGGTGATGCAAATCAGTTAATCCCTTAGCTGGCGTACCTGATAGAGCAGGCCGTCCTCGAAGCCACGTTTGCGATAATAGTCGCGCGTGCCGATGGCGGAGATCACGGCAAGGCGGCGGTAGCCGTGTTCGCGGGCGATCGCCACCGCCCGTTCGATCAACTGTGTTCCCAGGCCGAGATGCTGCGCGCGGCCCGGTGCGGCCTCGCCGATCCCCAGCGCCTGCCCGTAGACATGCACCTCACGGATCATGGCCGCTCCGCCGAGTTCAGGCGTCAGGTGAGCGGAATCTTGAGGCAGGGACAGCCGCAAAAAGCCAGCGATCCGGCGTTCAGGTGTGATGAATTGAAGGAACACTTCGCGCCCAACGCTGGTGTCGTACCATTGTTCGTCCAGCGTCAGATCGTCCTGTGTCACCCGCTGCTGCCCGATCTCGCGCTGGCGGATGTCGCCCGTCGCCAGCCCGCGCCGTTGAAGTTCCCCTTCCACCAACTGGCGGAAGTTCGTCACCTTATTGCCGGTCACGATGTCCGTGCCGGGAATATCGCGGATCACGCGCGTCAGCCGGCAGTATTCCGGCGTGATTTGAAAACATGCCACCAGCAGATCGAGCAGTTCGTCGTGCGCGTATGGCCGCCATGATCCGTCCTCGTAATGACGCATCAGTTCGGCGCTTTCGATCAGCGAACAGGGATAGACCTTCAGTTCATCCGGGCGGAAATCCGGGTCTGCGAACATGCGCTGGTAATCGTCCAGGTCATTTTCCGGTGTGGAGCCATAGAGGTTCGGCATCCAGTGGGCGTGAATTTTGAACCCGGCGGATCGCAGCAAACGGACGGCGCGGCGCGTGGCGGCGACGGTATGACCACGCTTATTCAGGCGCAGCACACGATCGTCGAGACTCTGGAAGCCGATCTGTACTTTGGTGGCGCCCAGCCGCCGTATGCGCAGCACCTCCTCCTCGCTGATGTGATCCGGTCGGGTCTCGATCACCAGGCCCACGCAGCGGCAGTCGGCGGTTTCATTATAGCGGTGGACGGCTTCTAGCTCCTCCCAGGTTGCGAACTCATCGACCGGCGAGCGATCGCGCGCGTCCGCGACCACCCGATCCGCGACTTCGCGCGACCGGCGCATCTCCTCGGCATACACATGCTGCACCGCCTGGTTATAGCTTTGTGCCATCGCCGCGCCGTAGATACGCACGTCCGCCGTGTTGCGTTCCGGGTGCAGTTGAGACGCCTCTCTCAGCGCCTCGGCCACGTCTGCCCGACGATCGCTGACATTGCGCCGCCCGCCCTGGCCGAAGTCATGCAGCGCGTCGAAGATGCGTTTGACGAACCACAGTTGATAGGTTTCCGGGTAAAATGACCATGTGCCGCCCAGGATGATGATCTCGATCTTGTCGGTGGGATGGCCGATATTGTGCAGCGACAGCAGCCGGGTGTACGTTTGCAGGTAGGGGTCAAAGCTGTTCTGTTCCGCCCGCTGCGCGCCAGGTTCATCGCTCAGGTAGCTTTTTGGCATCCGCACGTCATTGGGGCAAAAGATACACGTGCCAGGGCATGGGAACGGCTTGGTCAGCACGGTGACCGGCGACACACCCGAACTGGTTCGCACCGGTTTGCGGCGCAGCTTTTCGATCACGGCGTCGTCAAAGGGCGGCAGCCCAAAATGCCCGGCGTAGGCGCGGTAGGCGTCGATTAACTGGCTGCGGCTGAAGAATCCGCCCCCGGTCAGAGGGTTAGCGCGCAGCAGGGTGTTGAGTTCGCGCTCGTCCAGCTTACCCGGCGCAGCGATCACGCGGCGCAGGATCGCCAGCAGCGGCTCACGGTAGGCATCGAGGTCGATCGAAAAATCACGGTGGTTCATAACGACTCAGGCAAACGCAGCGGCCAGCGGGACGTGATCGCGCCAGCCGCATCGTAAACAGTAGGCTGAGTCTAGCACAGGCGCGGGTCGATTAGAAGCCGCGCCCGCTCAGGTCGGTCGATCCCCAGGATGGATTATTGACCGTGACCGAGGCGGATGGGACGCTGCTCAGTTCGACCTCCAGGCCGCCGACCCAGCCCGCGACCAGGTTGTACAGGAACGCATACAGCGCGCCGATCAGTCCACCGATCACGGCATAGATGGCGATGCCGCAGAAATAGACCAGGATCAGCGAACCACCTGCCACATCCGCAAAATCCTGCGACGAACTAAACCCGCTGGTTGACCCAGTGGTCAACTGACCGACCAGCAGCGTTGGAAACAGGAGGAACAGCAGCCCGAAGATCGCCCAGAACAGAGCCGTCAGAACCGCCGAAACCTTAAACGCAGACCCGATGCCGACACGCCGAATAGTGATCATGGCAGACCTCGCTACTAGGAAGACGCTGAGATTAAGTGTATCCTGATCGTGACTCCGCGAAAGTCAAACCGCTGCCTATCGACATCGCCAATCCACCATGAACGAGACCACTATCCGCCGCCTCAACGCTATCAACCGCCGCTTTTACGCCCAGGTGGCCGACGACTTTGATATAACCCGTGCCTCTGCCTGGCCGGGTTGGTCTCGTCTGCTGCTACATCTGCGGCCATTCCAGGATCAGGGCACGATCCGGGTGCTGGATGTCGGCTGTGGCAACGGGCGCTTCGGCGTCTTCCTGGCGGGGCAGTTCCCAGGCAAAATTCACTATCATGGGTTGGACAACAGCCCCGCGCTGCTCGACCGCGCCCAGCGCAGCCTGAGCGCCATCGCTGGTGATCACTTCGGTTTCGGCCTGACCGTCCGCGATCTGATCGAGTCGCCGCCGGCGGATGACGCGCCCCTGAGCCGCGACACCTATGATCTGGTGGCGCTGTTTGGCGTGATGCACCATATCCCCGGCAGCGAAAACCGCCGCGCGCTGATGCGTGCGCTGGCTGCGCAGGCCGATCAGGGCGGCCTGCTGGCAGTCGCCTTCTGGCGCTTTATGGACTTTGAGCGATTTCGAGAGCGCGTTGTGCCGTGGCCGGATGATCTGGCCGCCGAGGTAGAATATGGCGACCACCTGCTGAATTGGCGCGGAGGTTCATCCACGCCGGGAGAATCGCCGCTGCGCTACTGCCATCACGTTGATGACGCTGAGCAGATCGCGCTGGTGGAGGCTTCTGGCTTGCAGGTCGTCGAGGCGTTTCGCGCCGATGGTTTCACCGGCACGGTCAACAGTTATCGCGTGCTGCGCCGGAAGTAACTCTATACGATGAGCGGGGGCAGCCGGTAAAGAAAGCCCCCACCGCCCAGATACAGCCCGCCATCGACATCCACACACTGCCCCCCGGCATAGACCAGAGCCTGATCGACCGCGATGGGAGCCTGCCCGGTCAGGGTGGCGATCGGCGAGTGGCCGTGGACGATCTGCGCGCCACCGAACTGCGCCAGAAATTGTGCCGCGCGGGTTGTCCCGCCGTGATCGCGTCCGGTGAAGGCTTTATGTTCGCTGAATTCGCTGATCAGCCGTTCCCACACCGAAGGCTCTTCACTGTAAAGGATCGATAGAAACGCTTCACTGACTTCCTCAACCGACTTGCCGTAGCGCAGATAGAGAATGGAGTCCGCATGAGCGAACAGGCGGCCTTCCACGCGGGCCATCGGCGGGAGACTGTTCAGCCAGTGGATGTGCGCCGGTGTCAGGTTGTCCAGATCGTTCATCTGCCCGCCCACGCGCTTCCAGTCGGTCAGAAAATTTCCGCCTGGCCCAGTGGTGCGCGTCTCGCCGAAGTGATAAGCCGCCAACAGGCTCAGGTCATGATTGCCCAGCAGCGAGTTTACCGCGCCGCCCGCTGATCGCGCCTCCGCCTGCAAGCGCATGACCAGATCGATCACCTCGATGCCGTGCGGCCCGCGATCCGTAAAATCACCTATGAACCACAGCACCGCGTCATCGCCGATCCAGTGGTGCGCGTCGTCGATCAGTTCCGCTTCGATCAAGCGCGCGGTGAGCTTGTCATAAAAGCCGTGGACATCGCCGAACACATAAACGGGTGCGGTCATAAGCGGACAACCTGATTCCTGGATAGCCAACGGTCGCTGAAAAGGCAGGGACACGAACGCGCCGTGTCCCTGAAATCGTATGTGTTTGCAGGCCGCCGGGCTATCCCCAATTCAGACGGCAGAGGCTGACCGTTTGGCGGGGCGCAATGAAGTGCCTCAAAGCTTAAAAATCGATCGCGCCCTGATCGTCAACCCTGGCAGCACGTCTGCGCCGCCTCATCCCGGTTCAGTTCCGACATCATCTCTTTCCTTCGCTACTCTCGCCTGCTGCCGATCCACTGCCACAGGCCCGTAATGAACCGCACCATACCCAGTGTGATAAGTCCACCCGGCAGAATCAACAGCATTTCACCCTGCTCCGCCGTCACACGCAGCAGCAGAAAGATCAGACCGAAACCGAAAATGCACACCAGCGCGCCGGTGAGCATATTGTAGACGCCTGCACCACGCGCGATCTGACGCCGCCACGGGCTGCCCCGGACGGACTGCGCTACGCTGTATTCGGTGATCAGCCGGGCGATCAGCAGCTCCGCGTCTGGCGGCGTCAGGCCATGTTCCGCCAGCGCCGCCTGAATCTCCGGCAGCGATCTGCCCTGGCGCAGCAGATCACGCGCCGCCAGTTCGAGCGGATCGATCGGAAGCTCAGGGTCATTGCACCGACGGGCCATGAATTACCCTTGCATCAATACTTCTTGACGATCGTCCGGTAAACAGCGGGCTGACGATTCTGGATAAACTGATACTCCTCGCGGAACTTGCGCACCTCGTCCAGATCGATGCGCGCCACAGCGAAACCTTCCAGCGGCGCGCCCGTGTCGGGATCGGTTTCATTCGCCAGCGAGGCGAAGATCTGCCCGCGCGGGCCGACCACCATGCTCTCGCCGCCAAAGTTGAGCGTCACATCCTCGCCGACGCGGTTGGCTGCCGCCACATAGACCGCGTTCTCATAGGCGCGGGCGCGGACGTAAGTCTTCCACTCGTCGATCGAGGCCGCTTCCCAGTTCGCCAGTACCACGAGAATTTCCGCGCCGTCCAGCGCCAGGCTGCGCGCCACTTCCGGGAAGGCCAGGTCATAGCCGACCATCAGACCGATGTTGCCGACCTCAGTTTCCGCCACCGGCAGCTTAAAGCCCTCACGGAAGGCCATGCGCTCTTCACCACGCAGGTGGATTTTGTTGTAAACCTCCACCAGATCGCCATCCGGCCCGACCAGCACGGCGGAGTTATACAGCACCGACTCGACGCGCTCCTTCGTCACCATGCCAAAGGCGATATAGATGCCATATTCATTGGCGCGCTGGGCCAGCAGGTTGATCGTCGGGCCGGGGACACGCTGCGCCAGTTCGGTAAAGCGGACACCGAGTTCATAGCCGCTGGTGATCAGTTCCGGGAAAATGATCAGATCGACTTTCTGCTGAGACGCGATGCGGGAGATCGTCTCCGACATCTTGACGAGATTTTCTTCCGCCTCGCCCAGGCGGGGTTTCATCTGCACGGTTGCGATGGTAATTTCGCGCATGTAGCTTGTGTCCTTCGTGTTGACTTTCGTATTCAGACCGATAATTTTATCCGCTTGTGGGGCCTTTTAGCCATTGGCGGATTAACCACCGTCATAGTTCAGACCGCGCGCTTGAGCGCCGCAACCAGGTCTTCCAGCTCTGGCGGCAGGGGCGATTCAAAGTGCAGGCGTGCGCCCGTCGTGGGCTGATCAATTTCCAGGCGCTGCGCGTGCAAAAAATGACGCTTCAGCGCCACGCGCTGACGGCGGTAGCCATACACGCGGTCGCCGACAATCGGGCAGCCGATGAACGCGGCGTGGACGCGAATCTGGTGCGTGCGCCCGGTCAGCAGGCGGAATTCCACCAGCGCGTGTTCGTCTGGAAAGGCGTCATCCAGCACGCGGAACTCGGTTGCGGCGGGCTTGCCCTCGCGCTGCACCGCCATCCGCTTGCGCTGACGATGATCCCGACCGATCGGCGCCTCGATCCGCCCGGTGCGCGTTTTGGGCGCTTTTTCCAGCAGCGCGACGTAAATTTTGTCCACCGTGCGCGCCTGGAACTGTCGCATCAGGGCCATCAGCGCGCGGTCGTTCTTGGCGATCACCATCAGGCCGCTGGTGTCCTTATCCAGCCGATGGACGATCCCGCGTCGTTTCTCGGAGACGCGAATCTCGCTGATCTGGGGCCACCGTGCCAGCAGCGCATTGACCAGTGTGCCGGTCTCGTTGCGCACACCCGGATGCACCACCAGGCCAGCGGGTTTGTCGATCACGGCCAGGTCGTCATCCTCGTAGACCACATTCAGCGCGATTGGCTCTGGCTTTACGGTGTCATCATGCGCTACGGGCGGGATCGTCACCGTGATCGTCTCGCCGCCGCGCAGTTTGATGCCCGGCTTGACCTGCTGCCCATCCACGGTGACCCGGCCATCGCGGATCAGCGCCTGCACCTGCGCGCGCGATAAGCCCAGGGCTTCGACCTGCGCCACCACCAGCTTATCGAGCCGTTCGCCCGCGTTCTCGACCACGAATTCCAGCGATCTGTCCTGCATCCGAGTCTCCATTGAGAAGCTTAAGTATAGCACAAAATTTCTAATTTTTGAACAGGGAATAGCAGAATTTACGCCAAAACCAAGATCGCTCCTGATCATTCAGCCACCCGCAGCGGCGACTCCGGCAGATAACCGTCGCCTGCCGCCTGGCCGTCGATCGTGACGGGGGCGCGCTGACCGTCCGCAACATAAAACCCAACCCGGATGCGGTAATTATCACCGGGGGGCGTATCCCTTTGCAGACGGATCGTCCGGCGATCGAGCAGATATTCGCCCGGCTCCCAGAAAGTCGTGGCGTAATACCCTTCTTCCCAGCGCGCGATCGGGCCATCGAAAAAAGCGTAGGGCGCAAGGCCGTCAGGATCGGCATCGGCATCGATCAGGTGAACGAACAGCGTATAATCCAGGTCAGTACGGGCTGCCGACTGCCAGATGATCTCCAGCGTGATCTCGCCGTCAGCAGTAAGCGTCTCATCGCTGAGAGTATGGCCCACATAGCGGGCGAATCCACCAAAGATGATCTCTCCCGGGGCGCTCATGTCCACCGGCGGTTGAACAAAGCGCTCCTGGGGATGCAGTGCGTAGATTTCGTAGAAGAAAACCGGATCGACGTGCAGAGAAAATGGGTAAGCCACGTTTGAGCGGCGAATGCCCGCGTAAAACGGGTTCTGATACGACCCGGTTCCGTCCTCAGCGCCCGGCTGCCACCAGCGATAGGCGAAGCGCGCGTCCGAGCCTTCGATGAACAGAAATATATCCTCCACATCGTCAAACTCGGTCGGCAAATCGGCCACACGAATATCCACCGTGGGAAAGTAAAATGGCAGCCGCTGTGCCCCCGGCGCGCTGACGACGATCGACTCGCCGTAGGCATCGATCTCGACGCGCAGCGCATCGACCAAGCTGTCCAGCGACGAACGGCCAAAACCGCCGTTGCGATAGGCTTGCGGCAGCCAGCCCCAGCCGGCCGCCTCATCATAAACCGAAACCGCAATCCCTGGAAGCGCGATCCCGATTACCAGCGCGGCATAAGCACGGCGCAGGGGCAAAGGCCCGGCGCTCACGCGATCAGCAGACAGCCAGCGCGCCAGGATGACAGCAGCGGGCAGCAGCAGGATCGGCACGATCGGGAATGACAGCCGGTAGTGATAGCTGTAGGAGATAAACCAGGTCACAAAATAGGGCAGGATGAGCGCATAAGCCCAGCCGATCCGCCGCACGTCGCGCATTTCATCCATGCTGGCATGAGTCCGCCCCAAGCGCCACAGGGCGATCCCGATCACCGCCACGCCACCTGCCAGCAGCGACCATTCAACAGGCGTCATGTGGTGCGGGTCGAGGATGCTCGGCGCGACCCCCGCCGCGATCAACACCGCGCCGATCAGGATCGCGCGCCAATCCGGGCCAGATCGCGCCGCGCGCAAACAGACATAAGCCATCAGCAGCGCCAGCCCCAGCAGCGGCCAGCCCAATTCCGCCCCGCTGCGCTGCGCCTGGGTCATCCAGAACGGGCCGGGGAACACGATCAGATCATGGCCGAGGATCAGATTGCGCACATACCACAGCGCGCCCAGGGGAATGCAGGCCAGCCCGGTCAGCATGACGATGCGCAGACGCGGCCACGCGCAGGCCATAATCTGCGCCGGAGAGCGAGCGCCCGACCCAATTGCCACGCGCCCCAGTTCGAGCGCCAGCAGCCCGATCACACCCAGGATAAACGCCCCGGCGGTCGGCTTTGTCCACATGGCGATGCCGAAATACACCCCGGCGATCAGCGCCTCGGCGGAACCCGGCCTTCGGAGCAGCCGGAAGCGCGGCGGCTCACGATCTGGCGCGGCCCGCATCCACGCGGACAGAAAATAGGCGGCGGCAGCGGTGAAAGTGAAGGTCTGCGGAATCTCCAGATCACCGATCCGTGTCCAGTAACCGAAGTGAGGATACAGCGCCCAGATCGCGGCGGCAAATAACCCGGCGCGCCGGTCAAAGAGCTTGGCGCCCAGCAGGTAAACGGCCAGGATGCTGCCGATCTGCATAAAGGGCAGCACCGATCGCGCCGCGTGATCGTTGATCGCCCCGGTCATGATCTGCGTGTAGGCATATTGCAGCGGCAGAAACGGGGGATAGTAACCGATGTCCGCCGGGATAAATCCGGTCAGGAAGTACACACGCCCCTGATAGCCGTAGACCCACAGCTCATCCCACGATCCAAACGCCAGCAGTGAGGTGATCAGCCAGCGGCCTAACGTGGCGGCGGCGATCAGCGCGATCAACAACTTCTCGTCGTAGAGCAGTCGCGGGCGTGAAGCGCCAACCGGGTTGAACGGACGTCGCGCCTTGCGCCAGGCCAGCGCCCCGCCGATCAGCGCCAGCCCGATCGAACCGCCCAGGATGTTCGTGGGTGTCATCAGCTTCTGGCCGCCAATCAGCGCGGGGATCGTGGTCTGCATCGGGTTGTTATCGGCAGGGGTTGAATTATCATCCATACCGATCGTGCCGAGTACGAACATCCAGCCCGTGATCAGCGCCGGGCCGATCGCCAGGATCAGGCAGAACAGCGCCGGTCGATCGCGCCAGTCGCGGCGGGGCAGGATCGCCAGCGCCCACGGCAGCCCGACACCGACGATCATCCACAGGACGGCGGGCAGCGCGGAAAGGGTTGAGGTGAACCAGTTGGGCATCATAGGGGGCGAATGATAGTCGCCGGTCAGGTGGCGATCAAGTGCGGTGTACTGAAAACAATCACACACTTGGATTTCGCGTAATCCGTGGCACAATGCGCCTGCGTTCTGCGACTGAAAGGTTCACGGAGCGAAACACTTGTGCTATACTGATCATTTGGATCGACTGACTTCGCGCAGCCGCTCACGCAGGTACTCATATCCATGCAAATCTCGATGATCCGGTCGAAAATCCATCAGGCCCGCGTTACCGCCGCCGACCTCAACTATGAGGGCAGCATCGGCATCGACACGAACCTGCTGGAACAGGCCGGAATGTTCCCCTATGAAAAGGTGATGGTGGCGGACATCGAAAACGGTCAGCGTCTTGAGACGTATGTCATCCCCGCGCCGGCGGGCAGCGGCGAGATTTCGCTCAACGGCGCGGCGGCCCGGCTGGTGAGCGTGGGCGACCGTGTGATCATCATGGCCTTCGCGCTGGTCGATTTTCCCCCGCCCGCAGATTGGGAGCCGCGCGTGCTGCTGATGGACGACGGCAATCGCGTCAGAGACGCCTTCGGGCCGCTTCACCGCTGAGTGATTGTGCCCTATCCGTGTGGGTAGGGTCGGCAGGTAGAAAATGCCTCGCTGGCGCACCCTCATGTTATAATGATAAAACCACAAGTAAAGGACGGTAGCGTTGGACATTACGTGGTATGGACATAGCTGTTTCCGGCTGACCGAACGCGGGCAGATCACCATTGTGACTGACCCGTATTCCAGCGAGATCGGCCTGCCCGCGCTCAAGCTCAAGGGTGATGTCGTCACGATCAGCCATCAGCAGCCGGGGCACAATTACATTGATGGCGTCAAGGGCGCGGCCGACACGCTGAACGGGCCGGGCGAGTACGAGATCGGCGGCGTGTTCATCGATGGGATCGCCATGCATTCGGTTGATGACGCGGGCGAGGTGCGCGATAATGTCGCCTATGTGATCCGCTTCGACGAGCTGACCGTGCTGCACCTCGGCGATCTGGCCCACGTGCCGGATCAATCGACGATCGAATCGCTCGGTGAGGTCAACGTGGCGCTGGTCCCGGTCGGCGGCGGGCGCGGGCTGAAATCAGGCCAGGCAGCCGAGGTCATCGCCCTGATCGAGCCGAATTACATCGTGCCCATGCACTATGCCCTGCCGGGCCTGACCGTAGACCTCGACCCGGTGGATCGTTTCCTGAAGGAGATGGGCGTCAGCAGCGCGCAGGAAGAAGAGCTGCTGCGCGTGACGACCGCCGCCCTGCCGGAACAGCCCCAGGTCGTCCTGCTCCGCCCGCAGATCAAAGTTGAGGTAGCAGAGTGAGGCGTTGTGAGCGTAAAAATACTGATGCATTGGGATATTAAGCCGGGGCGCGATCAGGATTACTTTGAGTTTGTCGTCCGTGAATGGGTTCCGGGCATCACCAAACTTGGCATTCAGACCACCGGCGCGTGGTACACCGTTTACAGCCGCGGCAGCGACGCGCAGATCATGAACGAAGCGATCGCGGATGATGTGGACACGATGCGCCGCGTGCTGCAAAGCTCGGAATGGGCTGATCTTAAGGGGCGGCTGATGGAGTTCGTCAGCAATTACCGCCACAAGGTCGTTTACGTCAAAAACGGCGGTTTCCAGATTTAGATCGGCCCAGGGCGACCTTCGCATAACCCGAATCAAAAACGCTCACCAGATCGCTCCTGGTGGGCGTCGTTTTTCTGGCTGATCGGAGGTGCGCCGCCGATTCGGCCTCAATCTGCGGCGGCAGCAACAGACGGCTGCGATTTTGTCTCGCTTTTTGCTTCGGACTTGGCCTCAGTTTTCGTTTCGGCAGAGGCGGTCTCGCCTTCGCTTTTGACCTGGGGTGCTGTGCTGCCGCTGCGCGTGCCTTTGTTATCGGTTACATAAAAGCCGGAGCCTTTGAAGATCACCCCCGTGGCCTGCACCATGCGGACGACCTTCTGGCCGGTTTCGGGATCGACCGTCAGCGGTTCATCGCTGAACTTCTGCTTGAAATCGAAGGTGGTGCCATCTTCACGGCGATAGGTATAAACGGGCATGGTGTGTTTTTACCTCATTCCCATCAAAGCGCGCCGCAGCCCACCTAAAGACCCGGCGCGAGTTCCAGATGATTGGAGCATGTGGAGAATTGTGATCTTACCACAGACGATCATACCGCAGATCGCAGTAAACAGATCATGAGGAATCGCATTCTGATAAACCTTTTATGCTTGCGCCCGGCCATCTGCCCGCCGGTTCGATGCGTGCCCGCCTGAATATTCTCTACCAGTCGTCTCAAAATTCGTGCTTCTGGCAGGACTGCAATGCATTGCGCCCGCACCAACGCCCATTTTTGAAACCGGTTATAAACAGATCAGCGAAACGTAGGGCAAACGTCCCCGAGCCGTTGATAGCGCCACGCAAAGTTACAGTATTATAGACTCAGCGTTTATGGGTTTATCCCTCTGGAGGATCGTTCATGAGCAGAAAGATTTCCGTCCTTTTGGCGTTGATGTTCGCGGTACTGATCGCGTCTATTGCGGCGCTGGTCAGCGCGCAGGACATCACGCCACTGGAAGACGACGACATTGACGCCACCGCCAACCTCAGTTGGCCGCCACCGGTCTACACGCTGCGCGGCGAGATCGATATACGGGGGTCGGCCAATGCGGAAAATATGACCAATTACTTCATCGAGTTTCGCCCCCTCGTCCCTGGCCTGACGCCGGAAGAAATCGAAGAGGACGACTCGCCCTGGTTCCCCGCCACGCTGCCCAGCACCGAACGTGTGACCGACGACATCCTGGGCACATGGAACACCGAAACCGCGCCGGACGGCATCTATGAGATGCGGCTGGTGGTCAATATCAACCGAGCGGAGCCGGTTTATTTCCGCGTCAGCCCGGTGCGCATCGAAAATGATCCGCCGGACTTCGTGGTGATCGACGAGGATCTGGATGCGCCCGCCACGCCGACCCCAGGCGTCAGCACCCCGCGCCCGCGCCCGACCCTGGCCGTCTCTCCGACCTCGCTCGACAACACCCCACGCGCGACCGCCAACCTGAACGCAAATGTCCGCTCCGGCGATTCGACATTGTATCCGGTGGTGGCGATCCTGCGGGTGGGCGAAACGGCCCGCATTGTCGGCATCAGTACCACTGGCAGCGGCTGGTATCTGGTCGAACTGGGTGACGGCACACGCGGGTGGATTTCCCCCAGCACCGTCACGGTGGCCGGCGATCTGCGCACATTGCAGCGCGTATCTCCGCCGCCGGTCCCCGCCACCCCCACACCGACACGCACCAACACGCCGGTCCCAAGCGGCAACCTGACTGGTTCCGCGCCGTCGCTCAACCCCAATCCGCCCACCTGCAACGTTACATTCAGCGTGCTGGCGAATATCACCAACAACGGCACTAGCCGCACCAACTCGCCGGCCGCCGTGATCATCCGCGATGTACATGTCGCCAGCGGCACAGTGACGACCAGCATCGTGCGCGAACTGCCGCAGCTTGATCCGGGCGCGAACTTCGTCGTCGGCGGCGATCTGCTGGTGACGACGTTCTTCGACGAACAGCACCGCGTCGAGGTGATCATCGACAGCTCGAACCAGGTGATTGAGACTAACGAGACCGACAACCTGGTTTCGACCACCTATACCCTGGCGCGCGGCGCGTGCTGATGAACCCGATCCCAAGCGCGTTGTAATGACGCGCGGGTGAACAACGTCAGAATGACAGAGGGGCGTGTGCGCAAGGCCGCGCCCCTGTTTGATCCTGTAGGTATCAAGGAGAGGACGATGCCGTTGTTGAATGATAACGACACCGCGCTGCGCAATCTGCTGACGAACGCCCGCACAATCGCCGTGGTCGGCTATTCGGACGATCGGACCCGCGTCAGCTATCAGATCGCCGCGTATCTGAAGCGCGCCGGATACACGGTTTACCCGGTTAACCCCACAGTGACCGCGATCGATGGGCAGCGCAGTTATGCAACGCTGGCCGAAGTCCCCGGCCCGATCGACATCGTGGATGTGTTCCGCCGGTCGGAATATCTGCCGGAGGTGGTGGACGAGGCGATCGCGGCGGGCGCGAAGGCGGTCTGGGCGCAGTTAGGGATCACCCATCCGGCGGCTGCCGAGGCCGCTGAAAAGGCCGGTCTGCCGCTGGTGATGGATCGCTGCATCAAGGTCGAACACAGCCGCCTGGGGATCAGCGTGAAGCAGTCTACCGAGGAACGTTAACGTCGTCAGCCCTTCGTTGCACACAGACCAACATCTGGGCGATCACGGCGGATGGCCCCGCGTCATCTCCGGGAAGATTTTGCCCGGATTGAGGATGCCGTTGGGGTCAAGCGTTTGCTTGATAGCGCGCATCACGTCCAGCGCCGGGCCATGTTCGCGTTCCATATAACGCGTCTTGCCGATCCCAACGCCGTGTTCGCCGGTGGCCGTGCCGCCCAGTTCCAGTGTTTTAAGCACGATCAATCCGTTGCATTCTACGGCCCGCGCATACTCGGCCTCATCGCTGAACGGAAACTCGACATGCACGTTGCCATCCCCAGCGTGACCGATCATGTAGGCGGTGATGCCGAACTCGCGCTTGATCTGCTCTACGTAACGGATCAAACTGGGATAGGCGCTGATCGGCACGGCCACATCGTTGATGAAAAATCTTTTTCCGGGATGCGAGCGCACCATAATCTCATAAGAGTGATGGCGCGCGTGCCACAGGCGGCGGCGTTCGGCGGTGTCGGTGGTAGCGCGAAAGCGGATCGCGCCCATGCCCTCGCAGATCTGCTTCACCGCCTCCAGCCCATAATCCAGCGAAGCTTCCTGCGCAGCGTGAAACTCCATGAAAAGCGTCGGGTAGTCTTCCAGATCGACGCCTTCGGTCTCGCGCAGCATTCGGGTGTGCGAAGCGTCGATCAGTTCCAGCGCCGCCGGGTCAAGCCCGCTGCCGCGCACCGCCACCACGGTCTCGACCGCCGCCTCAACGGTGGGGAAGGCCGCTACCACCGCGCTCATGTACGACGGAATCGGCACCAGTTTGAGCGTCGCCTCGGTGATCACCCCCAGCGTGCCCTCGCTGCCCACGAACAGATGCAGCAGATCATAACCCGACGACTGTTTGACCGAACGCGACCCGACCGTGATCAGCCGCCCGTCCGCCAGCGCGACCTGCATCCGCAGCACGTTATCCTTGCTTGCGCCATATTTCACGGTGCGGATGCCAGCGGCGTTATTTGCCAGCATCCCGCCCACGGTCGCGTTCGCACCCGGATCGGGCGGGAAGAACAGGCCGTAGCGAGTCAGGTGCTGGTTGAGGTCTTTGTGACCGATCCCCGGTTCCACCGTCACCTGAAAATCGTCGGCCAGCACCGCGATGATGCGCGTCATGCGCTCCAGGCTCATCAGAATCCCGCCGAAGATCGGGATCGCGTTGCCTTCCAGCCCCGTGCCCACACCCCACGCTGTCACCGGCACGCGCTGATCGTTGGCAGCCTTCAGCACGGCGGCGATCTGTTCTGGCGTGCGCGGCCACACCACAACCTCTGCTGGGTGCGCCTCGTGCTGCGACTGGTCGCGGGCGTGCAGGGCGCGGTCGGCGCGCGCGGTGCTGATATGGTCTGTGCCGACGACCCCGGTCAGATAGTCGATCAACTCGGCGGTCACGGGTGAAAAGCGCAGTGCGGCAGTCATGATGAGGTCTCGTTTCTGATTCGGATTTCGCGCTCAGGGATGGGCGACTCTACACGGGTTGCTGATCTGGCCGATGCTGTCAATGGTTACAGTCACGACATCCCCATCCTTGAGGTAGCGAGGAGGCTTCATCCCCATGCCGACGCCAGCCGGTGTGCCGGTCAGAATCACATCGCCGGGTTCGAGCGTGAAGGCCGCTGAGCAAAACGCGATCAGATGCGGGATGCGGTAGATCATCAGGCTCGTGCTGGCATCCTGCACCGTCTCGCCGTTGACCTGGGTGACGATGGTCAGCGCGTGCGGATCGGCGATCTCGTCGCGGGTGACGATACATGGCCCCAGCGGACAGAACGTATCCAACCCTTTGCCACGCACCCATTGTTCGTCCGCAAACTGAAGGTCGCGCGCGGTGATGTCGTTGGCGATCGTATAGCCGTATACGTAATCGTAGGCTTCAGATTCCTGCACATTTCTGGCCTGTTTGCCGATGATTACCGCCAATTCCCCCTCCCAATCAACCTGTTCGGTCAGCGCGGGCGACCAGACGATCGCCTCGCCAGTCCCGATCACACTGTTGGGGAATTTGGCGAACAACAGCGGTTTAGTCGGCACAGTGTTGGCGAGTTCTTCGGCATGTGCGGCATAATTGCGCCCGACCCCGATCATCTTGCCCGGTTTGATCGGGGCCTGAAGCCTAACCTCAGACAGGGCGACATGCTCGCTGGTGCGCGCCAGCGTCAGGCCGCGCAGGATCAGCCCCGGCAGACCTTCCTGCCAGTCACCACGATACACCTGATCGCCGTCCAGAACACCCAGATAGGCACGGTCGTTGTGCGTGTAGGTCACAATTTTCACAATGTTTCCCCTTATCTTAACAGGATTGCAGACGCCTTATTCCGACGGTTGGCGCAGTTCGAGATGCGCGCCTGCCAGTTGACCCCACGGGCTGTCCGGCAGATCGCGCCACAGTTCATAATAGGCCTGCCGCGCGGCCAGGCGATCGCCGATCAGATCATAACACAGCGCCTGGAGATAGCGAGCAGCAGCACTGAGCGGGACATCCGGGTTAGCGGCGGCTTCGTTGCGCAGGATGTTGAGCGCGCCGACTGCATCATTCTCAATCAGCAGCGCGTCGTAGGCGGCGTCCGGCGGGTCGATCAGCGCGGCAGGGAACGATGCGCTTTCAAACATGACTGGCGGCTCGCTGATCTCCGGCACGTAAATGTCCTCATTCGTCGGCGCGAACGACCACCAGCTTGATCCGGTCAGGTTAAAGCTGACGACCTGCCGATCCAGAAATCCGGCCTGAGACACAGTGACCACTTCCAGCACCGGCAGCCCCATCGCCTCAAGCTGATCGACCAGCGGGGCATCACGCCGGATCGGATCGTCGATAAACATCTGCGTCAGCACCTGGTCGATATCGCACGCGCCGTCAGGATCGGCGGAAAGCAGCGCGGAGCAGACTTCTACCGCTGTCACATCCTCGTCGAGCGTAATATTCACGAACGCATCAACCTGTGTCGCCAGCCAGTCATTGGCCTCGACCAGCGGCAGCAGCGACTCCACCGTTTCCAGCGCCGTCTCGCGCTCCCCCGCGATCAATTGCAGCATCGCCAGCGCCATCGTGCCGCGATCGACGCCGACATCGGTCAGGGTGGTTCCTTCAAGCAGGTCGTTGATCTGATCGATCGCGTCGTCGGCGGACTGCGCGAAGATCGGTTCCGCGCGCAGCAGGTCACAGCCCACCGTGTCGAGCGCAGCATAATCCGCCGCAAGCGCCGGGCGGAAAAAATTGGCGAACCACGTCCATTCGACCGGCAGCGCCGACTGACAGTTCCAGCGCCGCGAGTCCAGCCGGTAGACATCGACCGAGATCGTGGCGGCGTCGAAGGGCCAGTCTGCCAGCGCGCCGAACAGGAGCCGTTCGCCGGGTAGGATTAAACTTGCCGCCTGATCGCCGCGCCATCCGTAGACCAGCAGTTCCTGGTTGATCTCCCCCCGGCTGACGATCACCGCCAGTTCATCCACCCCATCCTGGTTCAGATCGCCGGCGCGCCCCAGTGAAATATCCAGCACATCGTCAAAGGGTGCGGCAGGCAGGGTGGGTATCGTCGCGGCCAGCGCATAACTGCCGTCTTCCAGCCCGCGCGCCAGAAAGTAATCTTCGTACAGCAGTTCTTCCGGCGTGTCGAATTCCGCCGGGTACGTGGCATAAAAAGCTGCGTCTGGAAGCGCGTCACCGTTCAGATTGAGCGGGATGAGATTCACTCGAAAGCCAGCCGCCGTAAACACGCCGGTCTGAGACAGATCAGGACTCTCGTTCGCCAGCTCGATCAGGCGCGGGCGCGCGACGCCTCGCAGATCGACCGTGCCGCGCGGCGCGGTCAGCATGGTCGCCAAAAGGCGATCGCGCTGCTGCGGGTTCGTCGGCGCGCCAGGGAAGCGGCGGCTGAGTTCGTACTGGGTAAGCTGGACAGCGATCTGCTGGGCTTCCTCGCCTTCTGCCAAGCGGTTGATCTGGCTGACCAGGATGTCGATCATTTCGATTTCTTCCCACAGCCGCAGCGCATACAGATCGACCGGCGCGGTCACTGTAGCGGCAAGCGGATCGACCGGGATTGGGGTATTGGTGACGAAAATCTGCGCCTGGGCGACTTGCGGGGCCGGAGCGCCGATCAGCATGGCCGCTGTGCCGAGCATCAGCACGCACACGATCAGCACAGGGATCGGCAGGCGGCGCGGGTTATCAGAGCGAATCATAGCGGCCTCTCGGTGTAGAGACGTGATGCGCTGATTCTAACCGGTTTTCCCGCCACTGCTACAATCCATGGTGATCAAAAAGACCCTCACAGGGAGGGTCTGTAGACTTATGTCTCAATTGATCTCAGGGGCAGGGGGTGCGGTTGGGCGGGCAGTTCCGCACATCGGAGAGCGTGTCCGGGCTGATCAGCAGCACATCAGCAAAAATGCTGGCTTCAACCTCTTCGCCGTCCAGATGCGCCTTGACCGTTTCAACCGCCGTGCGGCCCATCACCGTGCCAAACGGCGCGAACACTGCCGAGAGATAGCCCGTGCTGATCGTACTGAGTGAGGTGTCGGTGGCGTTAAAACCGACCAGCACGGCAGAACTGCCGGAACGGATCGAGGCCGAGGTCGCCAGCGCCGCATCGGTATCATTGTGAGCAAACACGGCGGTGACGGCTTCATTTTCAAGCGCCTCACGCAGCGCAGTCAGCGCCTCGCGCTGCGACAGCCCCACAATGCTGATCGTTTCCACGGTGAGATCAGCGCAAGATTCGGCCAGATATTCGGCAAAGCCCTGGCTGCGTTCGGCAGCGATCACGGCCAGTGTGGACGGCGCATCTTCGTCCACGGCTTCCGTGCTGAAAATTTCGAGAACTGTGCCTTGGCCTTCCACCGCCGTGCAAATGAATTCACCGGCGGCTGCGCCAGCGGCCACGTTATCCAGCCCGATAGTGGCAATCACTTCGGCTTCCGAGTCCGCATATTCCAGATCACCCAGAACCATCACAGGGATTTCGGCCTCGTTGGCCGCTTCCACAATTGCCAGGCTTTCCACCACGTCGGTCGGCATCAGGATCAGCGCGCTGATCCCGCGTTCGGCCAGTTCGTTGAACTGTTCCAGTTCGGTTTCCACTTCGAGGTCAGCACTGGCGATGACGAGTTCCAGCGACAGTTCTTCGGCAGCGGCTTCCGCGCCAGAGATCAGGGCGCTGACATAATCATTTCCGGTGGTCGGCAGGAGGAGGCCAACAGTCAGAGGTGCGTCCTGCGCCTGCGCACCAAACGCTACCACCAGTGTCATGAGCATCAGAATGACAGCGATCTTCTTCACCATAAGTTTGCCCTTTCAGCCACAACGTACTTCAATTGCGTTCCCAACTATCTTACACGAAAAATGTGCTGTAACATGGATTGTTTCATTGTGAAAAGGTATCTAACAGCAAATTTTACAGAATTTGGAAAATGTTAGACCGCGCGATCAGAACCGCCGCGCCAGATTCTTGCGGGTGGGGGATAAGGGCATTGCGCCCTCATCCCCGCTGCTATCAATCAGAGGCGCTGGCTATCGTCGGGGCATCTGCGCATTCGTCGCTTATTTCCAGCCGGTAGGTCTGGCGCTGTTCGCAGGTAAATGGCAGTTGCGTGCGGTTAGCCGTCACCCATGTCGTAGTTTCTGCCAGCGTTGGCGGCTCCACCGCGAGGAGCCGCGCGGAAGAGTCATACAATCCTGTCAGAAGTGTGCCGTCTGCCGGATGTACGGCGATCGATGCAATTTGACCAGTAAAGCTGATACGGCGCAGTTCGCTACTGGTACTCACATCCCATACACGCAACGTACTGTCAGGTGAGCCGGCGGCAGAATAAATCTGTGTGCCATCGGCGCTGACCGCGAACGCGTTGCTGATGGTGGCCGTATGACCCTGAAAGCGGCGTACTTCATTTAATGACGCATCGAGCAAAATCAGATCGTTATTCGCCGAGACCAGGACGCCGTCACCCTGCGGCATATACTGCCCACCCCACAGGATTGCCCCGGATATCGTCATCTCGCTGATGATTTCATAGGTTGTAAGGTCCCATTCCACGACCCGACCGTTCGCGGCTATAGAAAGCGCACGCGCGTCATCCGGGCTGAAATCGACCCCGGTGACTGTGCCGCCCAATTCTTCAAAACGATGCGCGATTTCTCCGGTTGCGATTTCCCAGAGGATCATCGTTTGGTCGGAGGAGCCAGACAAAGCGCGCGTGCCATCCAAATTAAATGCCACACTCGCCACGTAACCGCTGGGATCATGACCGGCCAGCGGGCGAGGGGTTTCCAGATCGCCTTCAAGATCCCACAGCGTGACCCCCTCATAACCCACGAGCAGCAGGTTCCCCTGAGCGTTAAACTCCAGCGCGTTGGGGGTGACGCCCGCCAATTCGCTGGACAGGGTAACATCTGGCCGGAGGATCGTGTCCTGTGTGGTCATGTCCCACACCCTGACTGTGCCATCCCAGGATGCCGTGGCTGCCCGCTGACCGTCGGATGAGTAAGCCACATCATTCACAGTGAAAAGATGATCGTCCAGCAGCCCAACCTGCGACGCATGAAACAGATCCCACAATCGCGCCTCGCCATCTCTGGAGACGGAGAGCGCGCGAAATCGATCCGGGCTGAAGCTGGCCGCGCTGACCTGGTCTGTATGGCCGACTAAACGCGCTTCTGTACTCAGCGTATCGATGCGCCACAGACGAACCGTATTGTCGTTGGAGGCGGACAGAATATACTCGCCGGTAGGGTCAAAGCGGACGCTGTTGACCAGTTGAAAATGCCCTGTCAGGCTGGCCGTTGGTTCTAGCGTTTCAACATCATGCAGGTAGACATTAAAATCACCCTGGCCGGTAACGATCCGTGCATCATCCCGGCTGATGTCCACCGATCCGACCAGGTTCAGACCCTCGTAGGTCACTTCCGCTTCGCCACTTTCCAGATCCCAGCGGATCAGCCGGTTGTCGTTGCCGGAAGACAGCGCGGTGAAGCTGGTATGCGCGAAGACAACCTCTGTCACCTCAGCAGTATGAACGGACTCCAGAGGACGTTCCTCGCTGGCATCCTCCGCATTCCACAGAATGATCGCGCCCGACGTATCACCCGAAAGTACATATTCTCCATCCGGGCTGAAGGCCAGCGCGCTGATGGCAGCCTCGTGCCCCTCAAGCTGCGCGACTGGCGTCTCAGAATCGATCGACCAGAGCAGCACCATGCCTGCGCTGCCAGCCGATGCAAACCTCTGGCCGTCGTCGCTGATGACGATGTTCGTGATGATATCGTCTTCGGCGTGACCGCTAAAACGCTGCACCACCTCTGACGACTCCAGGTTGAGCAGGGCAATAGTGCCTTCACTGGAGCCGATCAGCGCCAGCGATTGGTCTGTGGGATGATAGACAGCCGTCACGATCTGAGTGTCTGGCCCGGCAATGGCGTTGTAGACCTGCCGTGTGCCCGGTGCATAGGCGGCAGCTTCCAGCAGGCGCTGGGCTTCTAGCGGCGGATCGTCGATTTCGACCGCTTCCAGCGCCAGGGCGATCGCTAGGTCATTGTTGTTGATGCTCAGTTCAGTCTGCGCGTTGGCGGCCAGGGCCAGGCTGTCGGAAATTTCCGCGTTACGTTCCGCTTCCTGCCGGTTCTGCTCCGCCACGATGAAGCCGAGGGCGGCGATCACGGCCAGCACAGCAGAAATCACGGCGGCCGTGATCGCGCCGGTGATCAGGCGCTGCTGGCGGCGGGTGGCGGCCTTACGGCTGGAATAGATATACTGTGAGTGAAGTTCAGTCGGTTCCGGGTTCTTGTTGATGGCCTGCGACAACCACGACTCGGCTTCATCCAGTTCGCCGCCGGAGAGCACAAAGCCGCTGCTGCGCTGCTTATCTTCCCACTGGCGGGCGCGCATCAGCAGGCGCGTATGCTCGCGGACATGATCGAGGTCTGTGTCCAGCGCCGAGGCCAGCTTGCCGATCATCTCATCAAAGCTGTCCGTCTCGCGCGCAAAAATCCAGTTGTGGCTGTTGACCGCCGGGTGCACCTTCGCCCGCTCTTCCGCCTCTACAATTTCGCGGTACAGCAGTGGGACAAAGCGTTTTTTGTTCTCCACGGCGTAGACCAGTTCCTCGCCACACACCTCGGACTTTACCGAGTCCGGGCTGATCACATATACAAAAGCGTTGGAATTGGCGATGCCCTGGTGAATCTCGTTTCTCCAGTCGGCGGTAGGGGGGATGTCTTCCCAATCGACCCACACGTCACGACCCTGCGCGGCCAGCGTTTCCTGCAAACGCTTGACGAACTCTTTGTCTTTTCGAGAATAGGAGATAAATAAGTCTGGCATGGTCGTCCTGTGATTTTGTCGTTATCGATCCTGTAGCCTGAGCGCCAAACTGCGCCGGCAAGCGCGGACGCTGGACAGATTGCGGCTTGATGTAAGTAATTATAACGTCAACTGTCAGAACGGAAAAATTATGGATCATTATGGCTCAGCTGCACTGTGCGCTGGCGTGGACGGTGGGGATTATGGTCGCGCCAGTTCAGCCATTTGCGACCGTCCACCTGGACATCCAGCGCTTTTGAAGCGAGATGCCACAGGCGGGCGATGATGGCCTCGCGCAGCAGCGCGTAAAAGGCCAGCGCGATCAGTGCCAGGCCGATCCCCGTCTGAAGGGTATGCACAGGGCCAATTGCCACCGTATTCAACAGGGTCACGGTCAGGATCATCGCCAGCAGCCCTCCGATCTCCAACGTGAGGTAAACAGCACCACTCATCGCCTGCGCCACGACGAGTCTGCTGGAAGCAAATACCGGTGGAGCCATTGCGATCAGTACCGCGAGAACGGGCGACTGATACTGCATCAGCGCCAACACCCCCGCGATCGTGAGGTGCAGGGGCAGCAGCGCGAGACCCTGGCTGGCATTCAGTCCCGGGCTGCTGTTCAGCACGGCGATCGCCAGCAGGATCGCCAGCACGACCCGGATCAGCAAAAACATGGGATGGGTCAACCGTGTGAAGACACCGTTGCGATTGACGGTCGCGGCGGCTGTGGCCCAGTGGACGCCAAAGACCCCGTCCGGGCACAGGCACAGCAGATCATAGGTGCGGTGATCCCATTCGCGCACGATGGCGGTGTTGATCTCGGCGATCCACAACAGGCCGTACTGCACATTTGCCAGGATCAGGATGACCAGCCACAAAGGGCCGAGCAAAACACTGATCAGCACTACGATCAGCGGCGGCGGATTTCTGGTCTGCGTGAGGATGCGGACGTACTGCGGGTCTTTAACGGGCGGGTAACGCAGGGCGAGCCACAGCTTGCGCGTGATCATGCCAGTCCGCTGACCTGCGCCAGTTCGCGGGTATCGGTATCGAGCCGGTCAGCCAGGGTGCGCCACAACCACCGGATAAGCGCCTCACGCGCTGCCCAGAACGTTAGCACCATCAGCGCCAGATACAGCTCGTAAGGGGCGATGCGACCCAATGAGCCGGTTGTTACGGAAAAGAGCAGCAGTGCGATGGCGTAGAGGATCAGTTGCACTGCCAGAAACACCCCCACAGCAGCCAGACGCGCATCGGCCCGGCGCGGGATGACGGTCGGGATAATCATCCCGATCAGGCAGCCCGTGATGATCGACTGCACCAAATCCAGGTAAAACAGGCCGATGATACTGATCCCCGCCAGGCCGCTTCGGATCACGCTGACCAGATAATTCGCCCGCGTTTCTATCGCCATCACTGTCATGAACAGTGTCGCGCACAGGACGGCGACCAGCCCGATCCCCAGCACGTAGTAGATACCGCGCGCCGTATCCTTGATTTGGCTCAGAAAGTGATCGTCGCGGTAGACGGTGCGGCACAAAATCCACGATACACCGGCCAGCCCAATCGGAGTAACCCCCGTTAAGTCAAAGCGCCCCTGTTCATGTTCGTAGGCAATCGCGCTTGCAATTCTTGCGGTGTAGCCAATTCCGCACAACGTCCCCACCATGATAATCGCCAGCGGGATCAGGCATAACAGTTGCAGCAGCGGCAGGAGAAACATCCACCCGCCGGAGCAGATCACCAGCGCCACAAACAGACCAGCCAGGGTGCTGCCGAGAGGGGTCTGAAGGATGGAGGTCGAGCGACGTACTTTGCGGCGGGTCTGCGGTAAGGGGATGCGGCGGCTGAGGATCAGGTAACGGCGATAAAGCGGATGCGCGGGAGGCGGATTCTGAAGCGCGCGCCACAATTTGACAGTCAAGATCATGGTCTTATCCCCCAGGCAAAAACATCCGGGATAGACAACAGCCCATACAGACCGGCGCTGAGTTGGCTGAACCGGCCAGTCTGCGTGTCGAGCGCGATCAGCAGATTGCCTCCGGCGTTGTCTGGCAGATCAGCGCCGAAGGCCAGATGGGTGCCATCCGGCGACCAGATCAGCCGGGGCGAAAGTGGTGTGTGCTGATCGATGGTGATGTCGCAGAAGGCGCGCAGGCGGCCTGTGTCTATATTCAGCACATGGATAGCCGCCAGGCCGGTATCGACCAGCGGATCCGCGCCCTCGATCTCAACCAGCCAGAATGCTACCTGCGATCCATCCGGCGACCAGCTCAATCCCCCGCCGCGCCCCCCAACCCGCACCGCGCCAAAATCTGCTGCCAGCGTCGTGATCGGAGCGGGCGAATCATCGACCCCGGGACGGATCATGTACAGTTCCGAACCGATTGCCGGCGATTCGGGGTCGATTGCGGCGGCGTACACCAGCCGTTGGCCGTCTGGCGACCAGGCAAAGGCGTTGAAATAAGGCAGATCGAGACCGAGATCGACCGGCTCGCGATCATCGGCGGGAAGGCTCAGGTCGATCAGGCCGCGCGTAAAATCGTCACCTGCCAGCGCCGAGGTCAGCGCCCACCAGCCGCCTGGCTGCACACTCAGCACACCGTTTACATCCAGCGGCAGCCGATCGGTGTCGTCATCGAGTGCGCGCAGATAAGCCCGATGGCCGCGCGTCCACACCAGCAGCCGATCGTCCGACCACCACAACACATCGGATACGCCCTCATCCGTCAGCGGCTGGCGCTCGGAGCCGTTGAGCCGCATCAGATAATACTGGTTGTGGATCGTGCTGAAGTAAATGATGCGTGTGGCGTCCGGGGACAGGCGGCAGTTGTTTCCACAGGGGGCGGTTCCATCGAGCGGATAGCGCACGCCGCGATCGATGTCATAGACCCAGGTATTCGCGCCGTCGAAGGCTGTCCAGATCAATCCCCCTGGCTCAAAGGTCGGGCCGCGCGGCTCGATCTGTGCCGACGCGAATGGGCACAGCGCGAGGCTTTGCGCAGCGGCTGAATAGGGCGAACCGCCAGCGCATGTCAGGACAGCCGCGCACACCAGCACACAGACTAAAAACGGAAATTTCATCGATCAACGGCCCAGGTTAAAGCGCGCCACCCATCATTTTTATACACCATGCGCACAGGCTTTCCTTTGCAATTGACCTACAACCGCGCCAGCGGGAAAAGATACTCGGCGAACACACCGTCCCCGATGCAGAACCGCGCGCGAATCTCGTTCTCCATCGCCTCGTCGCTTGTCCAGAAGGTCGTAAACTGCGAGCGATGACGGCGGATCGACTCGATACGCGCCACCATGTCCGCCTCCGTCAGCCGTGTGGTTTCGCTGGTCAGGCGAATGGTCGGGGGCAGCAGAGCGCGGGCGAGGCGGAGCGCGTCCGGGTCGCGCGTGTAGGGGTATTCGGGATAAAAGGCAACCGGGATTTTTGGGTGGCGGTCAGCGATTTCCAGCGCCCAATCACGCACGATCTGGTGATCAACGTGATGCCCCACGCCCAGCGGCGCGTACAGCCGTTCCAGATCAGGATAAACGAACGGAAACATCAGCGACTCGATCGACAGATATTTTCCCACGGTGTCAGCAGGATGCACCTCGCCGAAGATCGATTCAACGGTTGGGTACAGGGCGCGCCAATCGGTCTGCGTGCGGTAGATGCAATCCAGGTATTCCCGGTGCTGGGCCACAGCGCCCACGGCGCGGCATGAGTCGAGGTCTTCGCGCCGGCGCACGGCCACAGGGTTCAGGCCAGCACTGGCCGGGTCGGACGCGCGCCAGCGGTCGTGCAGGTCGCGCACCAGCGGCGACTCTGGCAGCGGTTCGGGGGGATCGCCAGCCATGATCGTCAGCACGACGACCTGCGCTCCCTCGCTGGTCAGATGATGGATCAATCCGCCGCAGCTCAACACGGCGTCGTCCAGATGTGGGGCAAGGAACAGGTGCATAGGCGCGGTTACGAGGCATCCTCAGCCGGCGGAGCCAGCCTGACGCTGAAAGTGAACCGGCTGCCCCGGCCCACCTCGCTTTCGATCTGGATGCGGCTGCCCATCTGCTCGACCAGGCTGCGCGTGATCGCAAAGCCCAGACCGGTTCCAGGCTGGGATCGGGTAAACGTGTCGTCCGCTCGCCAGAACTTCGTGCCCAGTTTGGCGATCGCTTCCGGCGACAGGCCGATCCCGGTATCCCGCACGGAAAACACCACTCCGTCCCCCTCGCGGCGGGCGGAGAGGGTAATCGAGCCGCCGTCGGGCGTGTATTTGTAGGCGTTGCTGACCAGGTTCGTTAGCACTTGCAGCAAGCGATAATAATCTCCCCACACTTCCGGCAGATCGTCATCGATTTCTTCGCTGAAACTGTGCCTCCGCGCCTCGATCTGCGGTTGCGTACCGTCGCGTACCGCCTGCATCAGGGCCGGAACGCTGACGCGGGTTTCATCCATAAAAAAGTGTCCGCTTTCGATCCGGCTGATGTCAGCCAGATCAGAGACCAGCACCTCCATGCGCCGCACGGTGTCGCGGATCGTGCTCAGATAATCGAACTGCCGCTCCGTTAGCCCGCCCTGCATCATCATCAGCTCGGCATACCCGGCGATGCTGGTCATGGGCGTTTTCAGGTCATGCGCCACGATGCCGACAAACTCGCTCTTGGCGCGATCGGCGGCCTGCACACGCGCGTAAAGCTGGCCGTTTTCGATCGCCACCGCCGAACGAGCAATGATGCGCGCGATCAGATCATGTTGTTCTTCCGTAAAGGGATGGGTGTCATCGCGGATCATCACCACGACACCGATCACCTTCTGCTCGCGCAGGATCGGCACGGCCAGCAAAGTCCCTACGCCATAGCGTCCCCAGTCGCGCATCACCGGCCTGCCGCTGGCGATCACCTGTTTAACGGGCGGATAAGCCACGTCCAGATACTCCGGCAGACCGTCTTCCCCGGCGCGGCCATAATGCTGCACGGCGCGCACATGGGCGGGGTCGCCTTCCAGAAAGCCGAGATGACCGGCCGTTGCCCCGGACAGACGGCAGACCCATTCCAGGGTGTGCGCCATCGCTTTGTCGGCATCGAGCGTTTCGTTCAGCAGCAGATCGATCCGCCGGAGCTGCTGAAGTTCCTCCACGCGGCGGGCCAGTTCCTTGTCAGTGGCGTTGAACAAAAGCGCATTATCAAGCGCGACCGCCGCCTGGCTGGACAGGGCATCCAGCGCGGCCAGGTCTTCTTCGCGGAACAACCCGGCAAAGGCGCGGTTATCGACATAGATCACGCCGATCACCGTGCCGCGCGCGCGGAGCGGGGTAGCCATCACACTGCGCAGCGATTGAGCCACCACGCTGGCCTGCTGGGCGAAGCGCGGATCTTCCGCCGCGTTGGTGGTCAGGATCGCGCCGCCGCTGTCCAGCACCTGGTTGGCAACGGTGCGGCTGTATTTGAATTCCTCATCGATCAGCGTCTTCTGATCGAGGTTGCGGGCAGCCTTCACCTCGAGGCCGCCGTCGTCATCGCGCAGCATCAGGAAGCCGCGTTCCGCCCCGGTCAACTGGATGATCGCGTCCATGACCTGATCCAGCACCACTTGGAGGTCGAGCGACGACCCCAGCACCCGGCTGACGTTATAAAGCGCCTCGAACTGTTCGGCGCGTTTGCGCTGCTGCTGATCGGCGGCGTAGCGATCCAGAATCTCGTTCATCTTGTCGATCTGGCGGTTGAGGAAGGCCTCATCGATTCGCCCGGCCTTGACCTGGCTGCGAATCAGATTGAGGTTCTGCCGCAGACTGCCGATTTCAGGGTTGTTGATCAATGGACGGTTATTGGTCATCACGTGCTTCCGGAAGGTTAAGGTCTGATCGTTGGGTTGCGGCGGTCAGGGCAGCATAATAATCACAGTGAGCCGTGAGTGGACAGCGTTCGCAGTAGGCGCGGCGCGCGGTACAGGTATCGCGCCCGTGGCGGATCAGATGGATGTGAAAAGCATAATGCGCCTCGTCCGGTACGATCGCCTCCATGACCGGATGCGCGCGATCGGCGGTGATCTTGGGCGGCAGAAAGCCGATCCGCATCCCAACCCGATGGATATGCGTATCGACCGGAAACGCTGGCTGGTTGAAAGCGAAGCACAGCACAATAGCCGCCGTCTTCGGCCCCACGCCATCCAGACCTGTCAGCCAGGCTTTGGCCTCGTCGATCGGCAGATCGCGCAGAAATTCGATCTCATATGCGCCGCGTTCAGCCTGGATGGTGCGTAACACCTCCTGGATGCGCGGGCCTTTCTGGTTCGCCAGCCCGGCGGGGCGGATCGTCTCGATCACGTCATCGGTTGGCGCGCTGGCGACAGCCTCCCAATCGGCATAACGCGCTTTGAGCGCCGCGAAGCCCCGATCGCGGTTTAGATCGTTGGTGTTCTGGCTGAGGATGCAGCTCACCAGTTCATCCATTGCAGACTGACCCTCTTCCCACGCCAGCGGGCCATAAACTTCCTCCAGCAGCCGCGCGACCGGAGTGTATTTCGCTTTGCGCCGTTCAAAATCCAGGATGGAATCCACGATTGCCTGTGAGTTCATGAAAATGATTGTAAGTCCGTTAATCCTGAGTAGCAAGTAGAGACCGCCTTGCAGATCACCGCGCCAGGCCACCCATCATCCACAATGCAGCAAAATTTTGGATTCTGCGCAGACCGTTGTTATGATCCACCCTCAGATCCGCACGATGACGCGAAAAAATGACGGTCATGAACTCACCGACGATCCTCTGCCTCACCAGCTACTTCAAGGGCGAAGCCTTTATCCGCGAGGCTAAACAGCAGGGCTGCACGGTGATCCTGCTCACGGAAGACAAGCTGCGCGATGACCCCTGGCCGCGCGAGAGCATCGATCAGGTCTTCCTGATGCCCAATCTCAGCAAGCTGCCGGATGTGGTCTATGCCGTGAGCTATCTGTGTCGCGGGCGCGCCATCGACGTGATCGTGCCGCTGGACGAATATGATGTGGAAATGGCCGCCGTGCTGCGCGAACATCTGCGGCTGCCTGGCATGGGGATGACGCACACCAAATGGTTCCGCGATAAGCTGGCGATGCGGATCAGGGCGCACGAAGCCGGGATCACCGTGCCGCCCTTTACGCCGGTACTCAACTACGATGCGCTGCGCGAGTATATGAGCCGTGTGCCGCCGCCCTGGGTGCTGAAGCCGCGCCTGGAAGCGGGCGCGATGGGCATCAAGAAGGTTCACAGTGACGAGGAATTGTGGCGCTGGCTCGATGCGCTGGGCGATGAACAATCCTTGCGCGTCCTCGAACAGTACATCCCCGGCGCGGTTTACCACGTCGATTCGATCATCAGCGATGGCGAGATTCTGTTTACCAGCGCGCAGAAGTACGGCCAGCCGCCGATGAACGTCGCCCACGATGGCGGGGTGTTTGTTACCCAGACGCTGGCGGATGACGACCCGGACGCGATCGCGCTGCGCGACATGAACGCCCAGGTGATCGCGGCGCTGAAAATGGAACACGGCGTTACGCACGCTGAATTCATCAGGGCGCACGCCGATGGACGCTTATATTTCCTGGAGATCGCAGCCCGCGTGGGCGGCGCGCATATCTCCGATCTGATCGAGGCGGCCACCGGGATCAATCTGTGGGCGGAATGGGCGAAGCTGGAGATCACGCGGCTGCGCGGCGAGAAATACACGCTGCCCGTTATTGCGCGCAAACACGCCGGGCTGATGGTCTCTCTGGCCCGGCAGGAATGGCCGGACATGAGCGGCTACCACGATCCCGAAGTGGTGTGGCGGCTGCACAAACGTCAGCACGCCGGGTTGATCGTGGCCGCGCTGGAGAAGGCCCGCGTCGATGCGTTGATCAGCGCCTATCATGAGCGCTGGCTGCACGATTTTCTGGCTGTGGCCGCGCCGCTGGATAAACCGCCGCACTGAAGCGGACAAGTAACCTTCGGTATGTTTTTGTGTCGGACGCACGCCGTGCGTCCCTACGAGAACCGGTAATCTTTATGGATTACATCCGAGAACCTACTGCTAGTCGTTAGCGCTTAGTTTTTGGCTCATGTTCAGAGCGGGTGAAAAGCTCAAAATTTTGAACTCAATAACAGTACAGCTTCACTCGTTTTACACATGAGCCTAGTTTTTAGTGATGCCCGAAGCCGAGATGATTCTCATTTTGTTGAAGTTATGAAGGCACACCGCTGACCACTCAGAGCGCACGCCTATGCCTACCTTTACCCCCAACTACCCCGCTTCACGTCCCGGACAGATTACGCTGCTGCCGACGCCAGAACGCCTGGGCGCGCTTCCTCAGTTCACCGGGCGCGACGTCGTGATCGCGTTTCTGGATTCTGGCTTTTACGCGCATCCCGATCTGGGCAATCGGGTGCTGATCCACATCGACGCGACAAGTGACGATATCCGCGAGGGCACAGCGATCGACAGCGCGCGGGATTACAGTTGGCACGGGCAGATGACCAGCGTGATTGCGGCAGGCGACGGCCGCACCTCTGGCGGGCGCTTCCGGGGAATCGCGTCAGGTGCGCGCCTGGTGCTGATCAAGGTCATGAACGCGCGTCAGGAGGTTAAAGAGGCCGATATTCTGCGCGGGCTGCGGTGGCTGGCGGCGAATCATTCTCGCTTCGGCGTGTGTGTCGTGAATTTATCCATCGGCGGTGATTATCCCTCCGATGATGCCACGCACCCTATTTACCGCGTGCTTAAGGTATTGGCGGAGGCGGGGATCACGATCATCGCCGCTGCCGGGAACAAGCCGGTCGATCACGTCCTGCCCCCGGCCAGTTCGCCGCATGTGATCACGGTCGGCGGGATCGACGATCACAACACGCATGATCGTCACCGCTGGACGCGCTATCACAGCAGCTATGGCACCGCCTATGACGGTCGTCGAAAGCCTGATCTGTCCGCGCCTGCCCGCTGGATTGCCTCGCCGATCCTGCCGGCCACGCAGGTCGCGCAGGAAGCGCATCTGCTCGCCCCGCTCTTGATCCCACGCACCGCGCGCTCTGCTCATGCCGCGCTCCGCCGCACCATCCGCCATCAGCGCGCCGAACTGAGCGAGACTTTTGGCATCCGTGGTGTCGAACTGGCTCCCCTGCTGCCCAGCGTCGATGACCGGGTACAGGCCGTACTTCAGGAACGCATCCATGCACACAAATTGATCGACGCGCATCACCAGCATGTCGAGGGAACCTCAGTCGCGGCGGCCATTGTGACGTCGATCGTCGCGCAAATGATCGAGGCGCGGCCTGATCTCTCGCCGGAACAGGTGCGCGCCATCCTGGTCGCAACCGCCGATCCCCTGCCCGGCATCCCGCAGCGGGAACAAGGCGCGGGGGTGATCCGCCCAGCGAAAGCCGTGTACGCTGCACTCAACTTCGAGGCCAAACCATGAATCGTGAATATCATTACTGGTTCAGTCCATCGCTCAACCGCCATATGGAACTGCTGGTTTTCGGCCACGCCGGGGCGCGGGTGCTGGTCTTTCCCACGTCGCAGGGGCGCTTCTTCGAGTGGGAAGACCGTGGCATGATGGGAGCGCTGAGGGAGCCGATCGAACGCGGCTGGCTTCAGCTTTACTGCGTGGACAGTGTGGACTCCGAGAGCTGGTACTGCGGGTGGGCGCATCCGGGCGGGCGGGCCTATCGTCACGCGCAGTATGACGGGTATCTGTTCAACGAGGTGCTGCCTTTCAGCGAAGAGAAAAATGGCAACCCCTATCTGATCACCGTCGGCGCGAGCTTCGGCGGGTTTCACGCTATGACGTTCGGCCTCAAGCATCCGTTTCATGTCAGCCGCATCCTTTCCATGAGCGGGCTGTACGATATTCGCGGATTCACTGCCGGTTACAGCGATGATAACGTGTACTTCAACAATCCGATGCAGTTCATCCCGAATGAGCCGGACGGCGACCGGCTGCGGCGGCTCCGGCAGTTGGACATCATCATGGCGACCGGGCGCGAGGATCGCCTGATGAATAGCGCGCGTGAAATGTCGCGCGTGTTGTGGAGCCGGGGCATCGGCAACGCGCTGCGGGAATGGGACGGCTGGTCGCACGACTGGACTTACTGGCAGAAGATGATCTCGCTTTACATCAGCGGCCATGATTGAGAAGTGGTGAGCGGTGAGCCAGCAATCCGGGAAGATGGCCGTTTGGAACAAGCGCAGGCGCGAAATCTGTACGGGTAAACACGAGTTGCACAAGTGGCGCGCCGGTCAGATTGTGCGGCCCATCCGTTGCGGCGCGAGGTTACAGGTTGTAATATCTGCGTCATGGGCAGGATTGTTCAATAAGTGTCAGATGTCTACGAAAATGGGTTGTATGCGCAGGGTTTAGTCCAACGCGCCTGTGCCGGCGGAGAACAGCGACGCACCGTCACTCGCCAGAAGCTGCACGCTTAAATACTGTTTACAGGAGAAATTTTATGGTCAACGGAAGCAAGCCTCCGCTCCGCATTGGGGTCATCGTGGGCATGGAATGGTCGTGGCCCCCGGCCTTTATTGAAGAAGTGAACCGTCGCAGCGCAGGGGTGACGGCGGAATATGCCCGGCTCGGCGGCACGCGGCTCGACGAAGAGATTCCCTATGAGGTGATCGTCGATCGCATCTCGCATGAAGTCCCCTACTACCGCGCCTATCTGAAGTATGCGGCGCTGCAAGGCGTGAAGGTGGTCAACGATCCCTTTATGTGGGATGCGGACGATAAATTCTTCGGCGCCGCCCTGGTGACGAAACTTGGCGTTGCCTCACCCCGCACGGTGGTGCTGCCGAATCATCAGTACATCCCCGGCATTGATCCCAACCGCAGCCTGCGCAATCTGATCTACCCGCTGGATTGGGAATATCTGGTCGATCAGGTCGGCGGCTTCCCCTGTGTGCTGAAGGACGCGCACGGCGGCGGCTGGCGCGATGTGTACGTCGTCCATTCGATGCAGGAATTGATCTACCGCTACAACCAGACCGGCCTGCTGACGATGGTGCTGCAAGAGTTCATCAAGTGGGATGAATACGCGCGCTGCATGTGCCTCGGCCAGGAAGATGTATACGTGATGCGCTACGACCCTGGCGCGCGCCATTATCATGAGAATCACAACTTCTCGCCGGAGATGCACGATCGGCTGGCGAAGGATACAGCCACGATCTGCCAGGCCCTCGGTTATGACATGAACACGGCGGAGTTTGCGATCAAGGACGGCATCCCCTACGCGATCGACTTTATGAATCCCGCGCCGGATATGGACGTAAATTCGCTGGGGCGCAAACACTTTGAATGGATGGTCACGCATATGGCCGATATGACCATCAGCCTCGCAACATCGAAGCGAGCCACGCGCGACCGCTACGGTTGGTCGAAAATGGTGAAGGCGGCGGAGGCGACGACATGATCCAGGAAGCGATCGACTGCTATCACAGCCTGCTGGAAGCTCAGTACGCGGCGGAAACGCACGAAGCTCTGTGCGCCGGGCTTGAGGCGCGCCATCTCTTCTTCGGCAAGACGCCGCTGTGCCGGGTACTGCGCCCCCATTTCTACGATCGCGCGTCATGGGAATATCTGCGCGCAGAGACCGCGCTGGTACTCAAAGCTTTTGCCCGCGCCCACACGGCCTGCCTGACCGATGCCGATCTCCGTGCGCAGCTTGACCTGGAACCCTATGAGGAAACGCTCTTCAGCGTGGACGATGGGGGGTATGTGCCCTGGTCTTCTTCCCGACTAGACGCTTTTTTCCGGG
>Ga0224723_1000274_pt1 | contig 36264 bp, 29 predicted proteins | sample Balambano_FR2_Me_FD_161647 | JGI IMG/M metagenome (GOLD analysis project Ga0224723, IMG submission 161647) | Freshwater sediment microbial communities from Lake Towuti, South Sulawesi, Indonesia - Balambano_FR2_MetaG | ecosystem: Environmental > Aquatic > Freshwater > Lake > Sediment | place... | reverse complement strand
CAAAAAGATAACGATATAAAAATGCGATAATGGTTGTAAGAATTGCTGGGATTTTGAGATGTTCAAGTGCGTGAATCAAATCTGGAAAGCGAGTTGTTGCAACAAGTAAAATCGCCATTTGAACTGAAAGCCATGAGCGAATGAGAATACTAACAAAACGCAGTAATCCGTTATCAGTAATAACAAGTTGTGATGATAGAAAGTGGAAAGTATAAAATGGTTCGCCTGGAATTGAAAATAAAACTGTAATTGCAATTAATGCAAATGGTAAAGCAATGATAGAACGCTTGAGAGTAAAACTAATTCCCAGCTTTGAAATTAGATTTGCAACCAGCACAAACAACCAAGCCAAAATAAAAGCAAGCCATGCACCATCTGGGAGCAAGGCATTAGAAACGATAAAGATAACCGTTACGAGAACTTTTACGCGCGGGTCTAGTTTATGGAGAAAACTTTCTTTCTCGTGATAACGGTCAAAGGCATCGAAGTGCATGGGAATTTACGATTTACGATTTACGATTTTGCTTTCAAACCACGCCCCACCAAAACCATAATCACAGCCACAACTGCTATCCCGACAACTCCTGCCAAAATGGTTGACAAAGCAGTTTCCCCTAAGAAAGGAAGCGTGTAATCAGGAATAATGGAGTATGGCGCATCTTGACCTGCATCAATGAAACCCAAATCAATGGCAACACGTTCCAAGCCGTCAGGGTCAACAGAGGCGAATGGAGAAAGTAAAACAACGACTAAAGCAATCAATCCGCCAATATAAGCCCAACTTTTGCTAGCCTTTGCAGATTCTGATTCACCATCAAGCAAATCCGGGCGTGTTTGCATAATAAAGCTTAATGCAAACACTGTAATGAGTGCTTCACCCAAACCAATCAAAGCATGGATTCCAAGCATGGCGGGAACCACAATATTGAGTTGAGCATTGCCACTTAACCAAATTTGCAAAGCAGTAAATAATGCCCCTGCCATCACAGAAAGCCAAGCAGCAAAGCCTGCCATACCAAGTTTTACAGATTTTGAACTTCTACTAACAAAACGATATAAACCATATCCAATAGCAGATGTGATGATGCCCATATTCAAAATATTGGCACCCATTACAGCCAAACCACCATCTTGAAACAACAAGGCTTGTAAAGCAATCACAGCCGTCATCACTAACATGCCAGCCCATGGACCTAAAACAATTGCGGCAAGTGCACCGCCAAGTAAATGTCCCGAAGTACCAAATAAAACTGGGAAGTTAATCATTTGTGCCGCGAAAATAAATGCCGCCATCACACCCATTAATGGGATTTGTTTTTCACCCAATGATTGATTCGTTTTTGAAATTGCAAAGTACAGTGTAATAATCGTTATTATCCAACAGAGTGTAACAACAAAAATGCTTAAGAAATTATCAGGAATATGAAGTGGTGCTGGTGAATACAACATTTCTAATCTCCTTTTTGACAATCAGGGCAAAGACCAAAAAACGTGATGTGACTATCCGTTAAGTGATACCCACTTTCAGACTCTAACTTGTTGTAAAGTTTTTCTAGCAAAGCATGTTCAATTTCAATTTCATCACCACAATTTCGACACTTGATATGATGATGTTCATAGTTTGCAATTTCATAGACGAGATGACCACTCCGAGTATGAGATGGGCGAGCCAAGCCGTTTTCTGCAAGAAATTCAAGCGTGCGATAGACAGTCGCTTCGGTTAGACCAGCAACCTGTTTCTGCGCCTTGACATATACTTCACTAGGAGAAAGATGTTTCCCCGAATGACAAAGCACATGCAAAATGGCATGACGTTGGGGGGTCATTCTGTATCCACGAGCACGGAGTTGAGGGGTGTATTCTTGTGAGCAAGACATTTGATTTCCTTATTGCAAAAAGTTGCAATAACATATTTTATAGAATACCTGAAAAATAACAGTCTTACGTTAAATTTTGTTAAACAAAAATTCCTCTTTCTTTATGAGAAGAAAGAGGAAAGAAGAAATATGTCATTCTGAGCCGCGCTTTTGCTCTTCGCGGCGAAGAATCTCTGAGACTATCGTAGAGACCCTTCGTTTCACTCAGGGTGACATATCTATCATGGCTCCCAAACAAAGTGCGTCAAAGTGGCAAGGTAAAGTTTGTCAGCAATATTATCCATACCGACTGCCCAAGTTTGCCAATCTAAGTAGCCAAATTCTTCTGTGCCGGGGAAATAAACTGAATAAAAATTCATGCTGGGATATTGCCATTCGGGGAAATACGACACACCGCCTGTTTGAATCTGATTACACACGACTAAAGAAGCAGGTGTAAATACTTGTTGAAGTGACGGCAAAATAATTTCTTGAAACGAGCCAATGGTTGCTTCACCACTTCCAAAAGACAAACCCCAATCCGCTTGGAATGTGGTTTCAAAGATAAACTCGGCATGTTCAACATCATAATTAATTACATTGCCATCGCGGTAATACATCACATCCATACCGTAGGATGGGGAAACAAGAGAGGCAAGCAATGAACCATCTTTATTTGCAATGGCTTGACTGAATGTGTTGATTAATTCAGAGCCACGAATGTCAGCACAAAAATCAGGTGGTGAGGTTGGGAATGGCGTTTGTGTTGGCGATTGGGTGTTGACAATCGTTGGGGTTAAAGTAAAAGTTGCAGGTAAAGTAGCAGTTGGAATTTGAGTCGGAGGCGCAGGTGGTGTTGGGGCAGAACAAGCCATCAAGGTTAAGCAAATCAAAATTAAAAAAATCTTTTTCATTTCATCCTCTTAATAAAGAGTGTACCGCAAGATTTATCTTGCGTTTTACAAGCGACATAAATGTCGCAGTACTTAATCATTCCCTTTCAATAAAAAAACTGGCTTTTCAGCCAGTTCATTTTACTACTTTGTATCTTCTTTCATTTTATTGGCAACTTTTTTTATCACTTCTGCTACCCCACTAATTGGATTTTTCAATGTTTCTATGGCAACATCTACAATGTCTGGAGCCATACTTTTGAGAACACGAAATTTTCTTTCAAGAAAAGTTTCATCAAGTTGTTTTGATTCCAATGCAGTTTGCACATCTGCTAATTCTGCTTTAACTACTTCTTTATCAGATGCAGTTAATTTTGGATTCTCATCAACTTTCTGATAAATTGTTTGGAAAAACTGGTTGAGATTAATGGTTTGATTGGTAACAGTATTGTTATTTCCCTGCACAACATTGCTTCCAGTCACATTGCCACCAATCACAATGCCACCATTGCCTGTGCTTAATCTTTTCTTTTTGTTTGCCATCTCTTCCTCCATTTGAGTTACAAGATATGAGTAACAAGAAACAAGATTCTACTTACAAGGAACAGCGACTTGAGTGAGCGACTAGGCTTCACCAAAGGCGATAACGACGATGTGCTGGTTGAGGAATTTGGGTTTTGAATTCTCATCAGTATTGGTGACTTGCCCCAGAGTATACCCGCCTGCAATTGGGACGTTTTCACCGAGAATTTCTTGAATAGCCGCAATCTCTGCGCCGGGCTGGGCTTTGAGCAACATTTGCCAAGCCACATCTACCAACACAAGCACGAGCGCGGGTTTTGAATCGCCAAGTTGACGCAGGGCTTGTTGAGCGGCATTACGGGCGGCTGTTTCACACGCGACACGACTTCCAACGAGAAGATAGGCATCAATGCCATCTCGAATGGCGGCATTCATGCGGAAACTTCCATCCGCTTCGACCCTAATAGGTGCGCGGACTACTAAACCCTCATTTTGCTCTATGCCTAAGGGATATAAACGAGCCAAATAACTTAACGGTGGGAATGCCCAATCACGGGCGGGGTAGCCAAACAAACTGGCATAAGATTCTGAGGCAGGTCTGCCATCTAACGTTCGTAACCAAAATCCGCGTGAACGTGTGACACGAAGTTGGCTTCCAACTGGGTCCCAGCCATGGTCTGTGCCGACACCAATTTTTATATTGCCACGTAAAAATGTAGCGACCAATCCGCCGGTGCCTGTTTGATTGCCAGTTAATTGATAGGTATTGCCGGTGTGTAAATCTCCGCTGGAAAGCCCACCGATGATGTTTAAGTCGGTAGAAATGGCGTTGCAAAATTGTTCAGCATCACCATTGAATCCATCTGCAAAAAATAAAACCGATTGCCTCTCTGCCCGCGCTGAAACATGTGTCTCTATTTTTGAAGCGGTTTCACGTCCAGATTGGGCGTAGCCGGGAAGCCACATTGTTTCGCTTTGAAAATCTCCGCTTAATAATGCAACGACGACTGAATGTGGATGTTGACCTTGATGCGTAAGTCCAGCCGGTGAACTGTACCCAATCATGGGTGTATCACCTACTAAACTAGAGACGCCATTCAACACTTCACGTGGTTGATATTGATGCGAAGAAATAACAATGGCTAGTGCAGGTGCATTTGCCCCTAAACGATTCAAGGCTTGATGCGTAGCCTGAAGCCCAGCCTCACGACCATCTAATGCTTGTGCAGAACCAACCGATGCAAGAATTGCCATGTTGGTTAACCTTCTGCCACTGGAACAGTGAAATGGAAAGTGGTGCCTTGACGATATTCACTTTCAAACCAAATCTTTCCACCTTGCATTTCAACCAAACTTTTGGTGATGTTTAATCCCAAACCAGTGCCGGGGGCTTCTCTTGCTTTGGGGTCATCAGACCGGAAGAATTTTTGGAAAATCTTTTGTTGGTCTTCAAGCGTCATACCAATACCGCTATCTTTGACCCATAAATGAATCACGCGAGGTGCACCATCTAAATCCCATTGATTAGCAGTTTCTTCTACACCTACTTGCACCACACCTTCTTCGGGTGTGTATTTATGAGCATTGCTGACTAAATTAGTAAGCACTTGCGCCACGCGCGTTCTATCTGCCCACATAGATGGTAACCCATTTGGAATCAAAAGTTCAAGCTTTTGTTTTTTATCTTCTAACTGACGTGTAAATGTGCGAATGACTTCATCTACCAAATCGGTCACATCCGTAGCCTTGTATTCCAAACGCAAACGACCTGCTTCAATTTTAGAATTATCGTTTAAGTCTGAAACCAACGTAGACATACGCTCTACATTTGATTTAATGGTCGTTAAGAAATTTCCTTGCATATCGTTCACTTGCCCCACTGCACCAGCCGCCAGCAAATCGGTATAACCTTTAATAGAAGTCATCGGATTTTTCAATTCATGCGCCACAAATGAAACGAAATCACTCTTGGCTAAATTGGCACGTTGCACTTCACCATACAATTGCGCGTTAGAAATAGCAATAGCGGCATGGTCTGTTAGGCGGGTGAGAAAATCAATATCTACTTGTGTATCACTTAAACTTTCCAAATACAACAAACCGATAACCGTTGCTTCACGGCGAATCGGAATCACCATTTGTACATGAGACGCAACCAAAAATTTATTTTTAGATGACTCAACCGCTTCTTGCTGAGGGACACCTGTTTCAAGCGCGGCGAGCATGGCTGGCAATTCAACTTTCATCAGCATATCTGGCAAGTTTTGCATTTGCTCATCCAAACCCTGATGTGCCATCACACGCAATTTTTCTTCTTCTAAAATACCAATTAAGCCTGCCTCTGCACTGGATTGTCTCAATGCCCAATCTAACGTGATGCGCATAGCACGGTCTATTTCAAGGCTGGCATTTAACTCACGGTCAATGCGTTGCATAACGGACAACTCTTCAACACGGTTGGCTAATTCTTGGTCGGTCAATGTATATAGACGAGCATTTTCAATCGCCACCGCCGCCTGACCTGCAAACGCGTTTAATAATGTTTCATCATTTTGTACAAATGGCAAACCATCACGGCGATTGATGACTTCAATAACACCAATGACACGGTCTTTCACTTGTAGCGGCACAGCCATTAACGAACGACTGACGAAACCAGTTTGTTGGTCTATCCCTGTAAAACGTGATTTTGAATTTTGGTCTTCATTTTCAATGACGGCATTGCGCGTTTGTACCGCTTTACCTACAATCCCTGTTCCGGGTGGCAGACGTTTACCAATTAAGTTTGTGGCAACTGGTCCCACTGTTACACGGAAGACCAATTCATCCGTTTGTTCATCTACCAAGAACAAACTACCTGCTTCACAATTCAAAATGCCGACAGCATTTTCAAGAATATTCTGCAAAAGCGGGTTTAACTCCAATGTAGAAGTTAACTGACGTGTAATTTCATTCAACGTAGAAAGTTGATGGGCACGTTGTTCAGTCTCTTCTAACAAACGTGCTTTCACAATTGCACCGGCGGTTTGGTCTGCAATCGCTTGCAATAATTCCAACTGACCGCGTGTATAAGCAATTGAGCCGTCACGGCTACCAACACTTAATGTTCCAATGGTGGTCGCACCAGCATTTAATGGCACACCCATCCAAGCAAAAACATTTTCAAGTGCTGGCGTATTCCCGCGTGCCTGACATTCACGCACATAGTCTTGTGTAATAATTGGGCGGCTTTTGCGAATTACATCTGGGCTTAAGCCTGTATTGGCAGAAAACGGTTGATTTTCTTTTTCAGAAATTCTTTCGTTGTTTTCTAAACAAAAACCATAATAGTAATAATTACTATCTTTATTATGCAACGTGATGTGAAAATGCGAGGTGGGGATAATTTGAGCCGTTTGCGCGTAAATCAATTCAAGCACATCATCAAATGTAAGTGTGACGTTTACACCTTTGGATACGCGCGTGAGCGCATTCATTTCTTGAATTCGTCTTTCCAAAGTTGATACTGTTTGCACGCGCTCAATCGCAACCGAGGCTTGGTCACAAATATTTTCGAGGAAGCGTAAATCACGCGGCGTATAGGGTTGACCTGTCAATCGTGGTCCCAATGCCAACCAACCATTGAGTCTTTCTTTGCCGGGCAAAACAATAAACAACCTAGCACCTAATAATGCTAAACGAGATTGTTCTGACTGTAATTCTGATGGCAAAACAGAGGTGTTATCTAAATACAAAGGTAGGCGTTCTTTTGCAAAATAATTGACTAACGGGCTTGTGGAAGTAAAACGAATGTCACTCGTGGGACGACGGTCTTCACCGGGCAAAGCAGAGAAAAAGTCGTTGAGGGCATCGTATGTATAAATGTGGATTCTGCTTGGCGTTAGGGTGGAAGCGATTTGGTCACGCATGTTCGCGCCGATGGTTTCTAAATCTAAAGCAGTAGTTAATTTACGAGAAAAATCTTCCAACTGTTCGGCAAATACACGCGAGCCTCGAAAGAAAATTGTATCTACTAAATTTTGTAATCGGGTGCGAATCGGTTCGAGAATAATTGCAATGATAAACAACCCTAAACCAACCAAGATAGGGCTATTGGCTGGCAAAGAGTTTCCAAACAGTAAGCCTGCGCCTACTACTATTAGGGCATATCCAGTGGCAACCAGAAGCGAAAGCACCACATACATAACACCACGTCGTACTAGTTCATCTGTACGCAAAAAGCGGAAACGTAAAATGGTGTAGCCAATTGTCAACGGGAAAATTATTAAAGGTAAGAAAAGATATGGCGAAAAACTAACTGGTCCTAAGAACCCAGCACCTAACCAAACCCCTACAGGAATAAAAGCAATCAGGGCACCCCATAATATAGTGCGGGCTTGAGTTTTGATTACTGGTGATTGAGCATTGAGCGCATGGAAGATGTTAAACGAAATATAAAACAAAATACATAAAGCATTGAAACCATATATAGCACGCCAATTGCTAATATAAGCAGTGGGTTGATTGAAATTAAATATATTTGGAAACGTGATGATAGCAAGAACTGAGCCAATGAGGAGGCCAAGCCAACGCAAGTAGGGCCGATTGAAGACTAAGCGTGACTCAACCGGGAAAACCAAAGCTAACGCAATTAACCCACCGCCTGCTAACCCTAAAGAAAGCGTCCAAATATGAGTAAATTCATGTGTGGTAGCGATATTAAAATATGCCCCCGTAACAATTGCTAATGAAGACGTAAATAATGAAAAAGCACGCCCAGCCGCTTCGGTGCGGCGAAAGCCAAAAATCCACAAACTAGTAATCAAAAAGATAACACTTAAGCTGGCTGGGAAGTAAAAATAAATGGTGCGACTTGACTCAGGGAACGCATACAAAGTGACATCATACTCACGGTCTTGTCCTTCCAACGTTCGTACACTTACTTGTATAGTTTCGCCAGCAAAGTGTGTAGATAAGACCTCAGCCACGTCTGTCGCACTTCTGACAGGTGTATTATTAATTGCAATCAATTGGTCGCCCGATTTAACCTTCTGAGATAAAGCCCAAGCCACATCCTGCGTGCCAGTCTGAGTTTCTGTAAAGACCATTGAATGCTCAAAAAACGCGCCCAAAAATGGCTGTTGCACCCAGCGCATGGCATAAAATATCCCTAATACAAAAACCACCACCGCCAATGCCTGATAGACAAACACCGCCCACTGCAAGATACGGCTTAACAAATCACTTGAACGCTGAACACTCAGCCCAGTTCCACGAACATCTTGAACTAACATGACCTAAATTTTACTCCACAACCCCCCGCCGAGTATATGGTACTTTCATAACAAAGCCGTAAGGTCAGGGTCTTTTCGTTTACCACTTAGTAGCTCTTGTAGTGTTCAAACCCGCATTGATTCCCACCCGTTTATACATGGTCACATTTGTAAATGGCTCGCCTAAAATTCCATCGTGAATTGCCCACGAACGTTTGCGAATGCTATCGGCGGCATCTTTCATACGAAACGGATTCGAATCATCCAATTGAGCGTATAAATCACCAGCGGGTTGAAAACCCGCATGGATACTTTCCATTAATCGTTTACCCACTTGATAGGCAAAGCCATAGCGTTCAAATAAAATTGCATTGTGATAATACAACGGCTCGATGAAGTACATATCATGACCAAGCATCGTAGCAAATTCTTCAAACTTTTCAATGGCTTGACCTAACATCCTTAATCCGCTTCGTATCTGACCTGGAGCGAGTCCTGCTTCTGATGCTTTTGATTCGGCTTCGATATTTCTTTTTAGAATCCCAAATTTTGTGGGTGAGCCGTCTGGCATTTTATCTACATCATAACGCGGAGATTCAGGGTCATTGAGAATGTATAACAAAATATGAATTTGTCCGCTGATGGTGTCAGTCATGTGGGCGTATAGAATCGGGTCTGGAAAATCTACTTTGTGAAATAATCTCATCTCCACATCAGGGGAGCCGTTGGCAAAATTAAATTGCAACAAGGTATGACCCGCCGCCGAAGTTAATGGTGGAATGTTAAATTTCTCCAAAATAGCAGGCGGGATATAACGCGCATACATGGCTCGTTTTTCTCGTTCAGGTAATAAGTTGATTCCGCCGATGGTTGAAGGGGGCATGGTTTGGTTTCCTTCTGTAACATGAGATTGCTTCGGACAAAGAACAAATGCGTCCTCGCAATGACATATCATCTAACTCTCATTGCTCTTTCTTTATCTCGTGCTTCATCACGTTTTGCAATGGTGGCGCGTTTGTCGTAGGCTTTTTTGCCTTTGGCAAGTGCAATTTCTATTTTGGCTCGTCCATCTTTGAGATACACTTTTGTTGGCACAATCGTCATACCTTTAATGCGGACATTATTCCACAACTCACGAATTTGTTTTTTATGCAATAACAAACGGCGTTTACGCTTCGGGTCGTGATTAAAAAATTTCCCTGCTTGGTCATACGGGGCAATGTGTGACTCAATCAGCCAAGCGTTTTGACCATTTTCTACATCCACGTATGCTTCTTGAATGCTGATTTGACCTGCACGAATAGATTTAATCTCTGAGCCTTGTAAAGCAATGCCTGCTTCAAATTTTTCGAGTAGTGTATATTCAAAATTGGCTTTGCGGTTGTTGGCTACGATTTTTATTTCTTCAGACATGAAGTGATTTTAGCATGATTAAGATATGAGTTACAGAAATGTGAGAAATGAGTCAAGAAAGAGGAAAGAAGTGAGTTTCAACAGGTAATAAGAAACTATTTTCTTAAAATGAAGAAGCCTGATAGAAAACGCAAACAGCCGAATAAAATTAAAGCGGGCGCAACTCCAATTACGTTTGCGACCATTGGACCAATCAGAGAACTGGTTAGGATGGCAAAATTTAAGATAATGGTGTACCACGCCAAATGTGAAGGGCGGTCATGGGGTGGGATGTTTTCTAACATGTAGTTGGCGTATGCTCCATTGGCTAATGCAAAGGTAAACCCGCCAAAAAATGAAAGCAGATAAAAATGAAATTCATTTTGGGTAAACACCATGGTTAAAGGATAAAAGCCGATTAATACAGCACCCCAGCCTGTGACATTTTTATGACCGTATTTTTGTACAAAGCGATTTAACTGTGTAGAGGATAATAAAACGGTTAAGTAGAAGAGGGCTGTGCCAATGCCGAAATGATTGTCGTTGAGGTTAAGTTCACCAACAAGATAAAGCGGATATAAAGGAGTAGCAATATATTGCGTCAGATGAAAAAATAATAATGAAAGCAAGATTTTGCGGAAGGGAGTTTTCCAAATATCAAGCCGAAGAGTAGACTCAGATTTGATAGCAGAATCAGGCATCAACTCAGAAAGAGGCGGTGTTCTTTCTTCCAATGGTTTGACGTGATAAATATGATAACTACTCATTGCCGCACCGAATGCGCCAATCGCAAAAATGATTTGATAACCTTCAGTGAATGGCGTGCTATCTAAAATGTAACCTGCAATTAATGACGAGAGCATATATGCAATTGCAAAGGTGACGTTACGTGTGCCTGCTACGCGCGCGCGATATTGGTCTGGGACTGCTTCTGCAAACAAAGCATTGAAACCCACGCCAAGTGGTGTGAGTGGAATTGCCATTAAAAATGTAATGACGATTAATGACCAGATTTGACCTTGTGCATCAAAAATCCAGGGGAGTGGAATCCAAAAGAGATAGCCGATGCGAAATAAAACAGATGACCAAAATACGGCGCGACCTGTGTGACGTTTGCTAATCCAATGACCCGCTGGGATGGCAAGAAATAAATTTACGATTGCAGAGGCGGCGGTGAGTAAGCCGATTTGTAAACCAGTTGCGCCTAAGCGTGCGGCATAAATGTTGAGAAAGTTAACAGCGGTGCCACTTAATATGCCGAACCATGCAATGTCGAGATATAAGTTTGTGAAGTTGGAACGATATCTTTCGGGGATGTCGGGTTGTTTGAATAGTTTAGAGAGCATATCTAAGATTATAACCACACTATTTTCGATTAAGATTATAGAATGTTTAATGATAAAACCTTTTTCGTCATTGTAAGCCGCGTTTTTGTTCTTTGTGGCGAAGCAATCTCCAACACTATCATAAGATTGCTTCGTCGTTTCACTCCTCGCAATGACGGAGGCAAGAATGTTTAACCTCAAAAAAGATTTTTTACTTGACCCTTCTGTAACTTTTCTTAATCACGGTTCATTTGGGGCGACTCCAAAACCCGTATTCAAAGAATATCAACGTTGGCAAAGGGAATTGGAGAATCAGCCTGTGGAATTTTTAGGCAGGCGGCATAATGATTTAATGCTTGAGTCTCGTGTGGCTTTGGCGAAATATCTTGGAACGCAGGCAGAAAATTTAATATATGTTCAAAATGCGACGATTGCTATGAATATTGTGGCACGTTCATTAGATTTGAAAGTGGGTGATGAAGTTTTATCTACTAACCATGAATATGGCGCAATAGACCGAACTTGGCGATTTCTCTCAAAAGAAAAAGGCTTTACGTATATCAATCAAAAAGTAGATTTGACAGCGCATGATGATTTTGTTAAATCTTTTTTAGCAGGTATTACTGAAAATACAAAAGTGATTTTTTTAAGCCATATTGCTTCATCAACAGCAGATATTTTCCCCGTAGAAAAAATTATTCAATTTGCAAAATCAAAAAATATTGTTACTGTGATTGATGGGGCACATGCGCCAGGGCAAATTTTATTAAATCTTGATTCGTTGAATGCTGATTTTTATGCTGGTAATTTGCATAAGTGGTTGTGTGCGCCAAAAGGTGCAGGCTTTTTGTATGCAAGACCCGAAATGCAACATTTGGTAAAGCCTTTAATTGTTTCATGGGGATATGAATCGGAAACGCCAAGCCAATCAAAATTTGTGGATGAACATGAATGGCAAGGCACGCGCGATATTGCGGCGTTTTTAACTGTCCCGCAGGCAATTGCGTACCAGCAAGAGCAGGATTGGGTCAAGGTAAGAAGCGCGTGTCATCAATTGGCAGTGGAGGCTTGGTATCGAATCCATGATGTGACAAAGATGAATCCGCTTCATGCTGACCCTGAAATTTGGTTCGCCCAAATGGCTGTTGCTTCCCTTCCAGTGGATACGGATATTGTTTCCCTCAAACAAAAGTTATATGATGACTATAAAATTGAAATTCCAGTCATTGCTTGGGATGAGAAAAAATTAATCCGCCTGTCTGTGCAGGGATATAATACCAAGCGAGATATAAAACATTTGCTGTGCGCCTTGAAAAAATTATTATGAAAAAAATATTTTTTTTACTAATCGGGTTAATGATTCTGCTGAGTATGTTTTCATCATCAGAAGTTTCTGCTAAACCCACACATTATCTGATAACCACGCCTACACAAATGATTGAAGCAGTAAATAACTTGCGCGCTTCGTATGGGTTGGCACCATTGGCAACGCATCCAATTTTGATGCAGTCGGCACAATCGCAAGCGGATTATATGGCGGCAACAGGGAATGTGACTCACGCCCGCCCTGGCGGAATTACCTATACTCAACAATTGCTTTCGCTTGGTTTTCCATTAGCAGGTGACTTATCGCTCGGTGGATTTCGCGCTGAAAATATTATTTCAAGCTCAGGACATTTGGATTGGAACGGCGTGCCACCCGCCTGGCAAGACGCGGCACACATGAATACCATGCTTTCACAAAATTTTACACATATTGGCGCAGGTATTTCACAATCAGGAGACCGTTATTATTACGCAGTGGATACTGCCGCTTCTACATCCAATGGTCAGATGCAAAGCACCGCGCCACAGATTCTTGAAGGTGCATCGGGTACATCGAGTGAGGCGGCCGGGGTGAGTCAATACATGGTGCCGATTACGTTAAACACTGCCGATGCAAATGGAAATGTGTATCATCAAGTGCAGTATGGTCAAACCTTGTGGAGCATTGCCATTGCGTATGGCACAACCATAAAAAATATTCAAGCCCTAAATAACTTGGGTGAAGATTTAACAATTTATCAGGGACAAAATTTGTTGGTACTACAAGGTGCTACGCCCGCCGTTGTGAACACTATTTCACCAACGCAAACAGAAATATTACTTCCTACATTAACACCAACACCCATAACAGAAGGCGGCTTTCTCCTTCCTACAAGCACATCAACGCCAACGCTTATTGCTACTACATCACAAAATGATACTCCACCCCAAGGCTCTGCTCAAACAAATTCACGCTTGCTAATGATGATATTAATCGTCGCCGCATTTGTGGGAGCAGGCATGGCAGTGTGGTTGATAAGAGACCCGAACAGTTAACGCTTCGCATCTACGGGGATGGCTGTTTCAACAAGTGAGGCATTTTGCTTGGCTTGAAAAAAAAAGACAATGGCCGATTTAACAGCGCCTCATACACTGACTCTGGAATTTCTGAAACATTGTAGATATACACATATTCCATGCCATAAATAACGAAGGTTTTTTCAGGGGTGACATTTTCAAACGCGGTAAAAAGTTTTTCGGTTTCAGGTTGCCGCGCACGGATAATTGGATACAAAACTAAATAATCGGATGATTTAATTTCTTCTACAATTTGCTCATAAGATTCATCTACCAAATATGCACGCTTGAAAATTAAAGTTTCACCCGAAAAAAAATAGGAAAACGTCCCCATGCCGTTATAGACATACGCCTTAATTTCTTGCGCATTGGGTTTGCTATTTAAGTACTCTGCCGCTAGGTTGTAGCCCTCGCCATACCCAAAGGTAGCAGGTTGTTTCGCAAGTGGATTTTTGTATGTGAAATAATAAGGCGCATAAGGAAGTCCGAATCCAATTTGGGTTAACACCAAAGCAACTATAAATATTATGCTTGCATAAACACGGTTAAATACATGCCATTTGCTCTGAACAAGCAACCACACAAATCCCCAACCAATGCCAGCAATCACATCAAATGCTACAAAACTGCTCATAATGTAATGGGCATGATTCCGCCCTTGTGCTAAGCCAAACATTAAAATAAATAAACTGCCTAAAACCAGAAGATATAAGCTAAGAAGTTTTGCGGTTTTTAGATTTTCTTCATTGTAGGTTGAAAATAAAAGAATGCTTGCAAAAATAATACCGAGCCATGTGATAAATGTTGTGCCTGAAAACCAATAGGTTAAGTAAAGTTGCAAACCGTCAAAGCGACTCTCTAAAGCAAATTGAGCGGGTTGCAACTCTTCGGTTACATCCAACCGCCCGCCTTGAAAGGCGTAACTAAAGGCATTGCCATACACTTCACCTAACATGCGTGCTGGATTGACCCACATGCCAGGCCAGAGGATGAAATAAACCAACACAGCGGACATAATCCAAATAACAAAAATTTTTAAAGCATCGAAAAATTTATTTTTAAAAGTATTTTCGTTTTTTCTAAACAAATTTACCAACAACATGAATCCCACTACACCCACCACAACAATAGACGGAGATTTGGTTAATTGTGCCAAACCAAAGGCAACACCTGAAATAATTAAGTAAATTAATTTTCTGTCTTTATTCAAATACACTTGCATTCCCAAAATTGAAACTAACACAAACATCGCCAACATGGTTTCCATATTCATCAAACGTGAATGACCTAAAAAGAACGGAGAAATATTTACTAAAGATAGAGAAACAAAAGCGGCAATGTCGCCAATTAGTAAACTTAGTAAATAAAAGGCAAGCAACGTCAAACCTGCCAAAACAGCGGCTTGGATATATCTGCTATTACGCGCAAAATCTATTACTTCTTTGCCGTTCTCACGGAAAAATTCTTCAAAGTGCGGTTTGCGTTGGTCAAAAAAACCTTGCCCCATACCACGATATTCAGGAAAGTAAAAATGTAAAGCAGTGGAAAATATCCACATATTGGTTACGCCAGGGTGATATTCAAAATAGGTATTTTCAAAATCGCGTTGGGCAAAGGCGTAGTAGAAATTTGAACTCGAAATCACCCACCACGGTTCGTCAATATTAAAAACTTGATTATTCTGAATAATGCGAGATGGAATCGTAATGGCTAACAAAAGCAATGCCAACAAAATTTTTGTGTGATTATGTTTTAGGTTCATAGGTCTTCGAGAGCAGTTATAACTTCAAGGGAAAAATCTTCCACTTTATAAACGCGGATGTATTCATAATCATTCATCCAAACTATATGGAAAGGCTCCACAGCAGAGAGGATTTGCAAGAAATTATCATAATGGCGTAACTGTCCTTGGTTGGCGTAATAGACAATTAAGTAATCTGAAGCGTTGAGGTTGTTGAGTAAATCTTCGTTATGCTCTCCATCGGCATAATAAGGGCGGAAGCTGATTGCCTGACCTGGATAAAAATAAGAGAAACATCCGCGGCTGTAATAGGAAAATACGACGCTATTTTTAGCGTCAGGTTGTTCGGCTAAAAATTGCGCTGCAATTTCGAGCCCTTCGCCATATGGGAAATGTGGAAATTCGTTATACCAACCCATAGCATACAAAATAGGGTTTCGGTAAGTGAAGTAATATGGAAAAGTTGAAAATACATTGTAGGTTTGCAAAAGAAGAATCGTAATTAAACTGATGCTATGAATCTGCATCTGTTTTGTATTGAAAAGCGAGGAAATCCATTGCAAGGCATAAAACCAACCCAAGCCCGCAATTAAGTTAAACGATAAGTAACTGGTGAGGATGTAATGTGGTGAGTTGCGTCCTTGTGCGATGCCAAATAAAATGATGAAGGCGATCCCACTGACCAGCCACACGGAAACAAAAAGTCGGTTGACAGCAACCAAGTTGAGGTCAAGGGCGAAGCGGGGGTTTATCTTTTTATTAAGCGGAAAGATGAATCCTAAAATAAACCCAAGCCAAGTGATAGGAGTCGTTTTATAAAGTAGAATGCGGGCGATGTTCCAAGTATCTTCAAGGCGGGTGTTTAAACTAAATTGCGTGACATCTAATTCTTCGGTGACTTTGAGGCGCGCGCCTTGAAAAGCAAAACTAAAGGCGTTGCCAAACACTTCGTACAACATTTTGCCCGGCGCAACCCACATGCCAGGCCAGAAAATAAAATATGTGAGCGCCAGGCACGCCAACCAGATTGTAAATGTTTTGATTTGAGTGAAGATATTTTTTCCCCAGCCTTGTTTGCGTTCTTGAAAAAAATTTATTAATAACAAAAAGCCAATGCCTACTAACATGGCAATGGATGAAGATTTTGTTAATTGCGCGAAGCCCGCGGCAACCCCTGAAACCATTAAGAATAAGATTTTATTTTCTTTGAAGAGGTATAACGACAAGGAGGTAAGTGAAATTAAAACAAATAAAGAAACCATGCCTTCATGGTTCATCAAGCGCATTTGACTCAGATAGAACGGGTCTAGAGAAGCAAAGATTAATATAAAAGCGGCGATATATTTTTGGAAAAATTTTTGCAAAAGAAAGTATAAAACTAAAAATAAAAACAGCAAAACAAGTATTTGTGTCGTTCTGGCATACGTTAATAGAGTTAGTGGGTTTTTGCCATGTTCGAACATGAATGGGTCAAGTGTGCCTTTTTCGTAGTCCAAATATCCTTGACCCAACCCGCGATATTCAGGGAAATATAAGTGCATAGACAAGGCAATAATGCTCATGGTGGTGACGGCGGGTTGATATTCATAGACCGTATTTTCAAATTCGCGTTGACCCAATGCGTAATAATAATTTGCACCCTGACTTAACCATGAAGGTTCATCTAAAGTGACGAACGAGTCAATTTTGGGAAGGCGTGGTGCGAGGAATATGATGGTTAATAGAATGTAAATAAATATAGTAGAAAATCGCTTTTGATTCATGTTACAGATTATACCTCGCCTGTTTGTACATTAAATTGTACAGCAAGATTTATCTTGCCATTTCACGCGCGATATAAATATCACGGTACTTAAATTCACAGCCCATGTTGAATGGCAATGACTGCCGCTTGGGTTCTATCGGAAACATTTAGTTTTTCTAAAATAGCACTGACGTGATTGCGAACTGTGCCTTCAGATAAATGCAATTGACCTGCAATTTCGTTATTGGGCATTCCCTTTGCCAATAAACGCAACACATCCAATTCACGTTCAGTGAGTTTTTCTTTTAATATCGAACTTGGTTGCGTTTGATTACTCGCCACCTGATTCATTAACTTTCCAGCCACAGCAGGGTCAAGAAATGATTTCCCATCCATTGTGCCACGAATGGCTTCGATAATTTTTTGGCGTGATGTATCTTTAAGCAAATAGCCTGATGCCCCTGCACGAATCGCGTCAAAAACCCATTCGTCGTCATCATAAGTTGTCAGCACTAAAATTTTTATGTTCGGGAATTTTTTACGAATTTCACGAGTCGCTTCAATGCCATTCAGAATTGGCATTTTCAAATCCATCAAAATTAAATCGGGCTTGTGTTTTTCGGCGAGTTCAATTGCCTCTGCACCATCTTGTGCAGAAGCAATCACCTGAAAATCTTTCTCTAAGTTGAGAAGCATTTCAAGTCCATCACGAATTACGGCTTGGTCGTCACATAAAAGTATTTTCATAGGCTTTGATATGGAATCAGCCAGCTTGCTGGCGTAAGTGCAGGAGCAAGCTCCTGTACTCCATAATCATATTCTCAATAAGATTTTCGTTCCTTTATTTTTTTCACTCTCAATCACTAAACTTCCGCCAGCAAGTTCGGCACGTTCTTTCATGCCGATTAAACCGAAGTGACCTGTTGGTTGTTTAGATTTTGTATCAAAGCCTAAACCATTGTCTTCAACTATTAAGTGAATATGATTATCTTGATGCAAAAGCATGACTCTAATTTTTTTTGCTTCAGAATGTTTTGTTACATTTTCAATCGCTTCTTGTGCTATGCGATAAATAGTTTGTTCAATATCAGGGCTGAGAGAAGGCATCGGGTCGAGAGTCAGGTCAAGGTTAAGAGAGAAGCGTGAAGCCGCAGATTCTGCAATCTTTTTTATAGCGAGTCTTAATCCTAAATCTTCTAAATCTGATGACCTTAAGGCTTTCAAAGCGCGGCGAGTTTCATCTACGCCTTTACGAGTCGCATCAATAGATTTATCTACCAAGTCGCGGGTTTGATTTAAGTCCACATCAAAATATGCTTTGGCAGTTTCTAGTGAGACGGATAATGCAGTGAGAGTGTGTGCGACTGTATCATGCAATTCACGCGCGAGACGATTCCGCTCCCGACTCAGGGTAAGTTGCTCAAGCGTGGAGGCATAATGCGTCAGGTTTGCATTTGCTTCGCGCAATGATTGTTGTTGCAAACGCGAACGTGTAACAAGGGCATTGATAAAAATTCCCACAGCAATAAAACTAATAGTACGAATAATTGCTACGAAGATAAAAACAAAGATGTTACGAAAATCAAACGGATTAATCAAAATCAATCCTAATTCAAGAACAGCAGTTGCAAAACTAAAAAAGATAACATGAACGAGTTTATATTCCCATGCTACGAGTGCCAACGCCACAAATAAAACTGGCAATTGACGCAATGCCATACCCTCCGCATTCGAAAGTGGTCCTTGTGGAAAACGCGGTACTAACAAAACATTGATGACAATTGGCGCAGTCGAAATAATCAAAATCATTAATGGATAAAAAATGTTTGCTAGTTTTTCTTGAATCCAACCCCAAAATGAAAAAAACAAAAACAGCAAAGCCGCAACTCCATTGCTGATGTAAAAAAGATAAATGGGTGTAAATAAATTCTCCCATTGCATTCCTCGCCCTTGTGGAAGAAGTGGTTGTTGATTTTGTTGCAGACTTTGAATACGCTCAGCAATCGCTAAGACTCTTTGAAGGCGCGGTGTGTAAAGCACAACATCCATCAGCAACATGGCAATTAAAAAGCCGAGCCAAATCCACGCGGCGGTACGTAAAATTTTTGTAGAGTCTGCTGGCATGAAATTATCTTATCACGAAGAAATTATCTAATGGTATGTTGGCTGTCATTTTTTTAGATGACGAATCCATGACAAATGTCATGGATTGTTTGAGTTGACTCCAAGGTTTATAGTCCTCGGAGTTTTTTATTGACGTGGTTCTTGTAATGGGCATTGCAATGGATGTTCTGGCAAACGCTGATAAACATAACTTCCTTCTTCAGAATTTATAAAAACGACCACTGCATCAATAAATGGAGCATAATACGTTGTGTTCCAACAGCCTAACACAACCACATCAGAAATATGAATTGGAAAATTCGGTTTATCACCCGCAATGACAACACCTTGGGCTTGAACACTATAAGGACCGATTACAGTAAACACTAAACGCGAAAAATCTAAATAACGATAATAGGTACTTCGGTCTGGTTCGCCTTCACCCATACGATAATATCGCGGATATAACGCTCTCCCCTCCACAATCATGGCTTGAGGTTGAGATAAAAACTCAAGTAATTCTGTTTGTGAAAAACCCGATTGGCTTAACAATCCGTTTTGTTCTACATCTTCCAGAATCAGTTGCGGTTCTCGCACTTCATATCTTTTTTCAAAAAGCATTTCAGATATTGGAACAAGAGAACCTAACAAGAAAACAAGACCGAGTGCCCAAACAGTTTGACGGTAATTAAATATCTGCGCTTCCTTTTTGACTTCAACCTGTTCGCTCATCTTTGGCAAAATCTTTACTAGACGCAAAATCCACAACATAATTTGAAATACCCCAAGAATATAATAAAAACAGATAATCCAATCTGCCGGAACAATATAACGCCCAGCAGAGGTCATTGCTAATGAGTTTGAAGCCATATAGGTCAAGAAGATACCTAATGGAAAAATCCCTAGCCATTTATTTTTCGCCCAGCCTACTCCAATTCCAAGAGAAACAAAAAACAGATTGGTTAAAAGCAAAACCCCTTCAGATAAAGTGATACCGTCTCCCGTCCAACCTGCTTGCCAATATGGTGCACCTTCTTTGACTGTGTTCCATAAACTATCAAACATAAATGATGAGGGTAAGAAAAGAAAAGAAGTAATTAAGTTATGAAAAAAATGATTTGTAATATTACAAACTTGAGTATCACAACTAGCTTCTTGAAGCGGGTTCTTAATCAAATTAATCTTAGTATTTCTATCTACACTATGGTCTACAATTAGATTTGGTAAAGAGGACTCGCCCTGGATTTGATAACGTTCATCAAGTATTAATAAAATCCGCGAATAGTATACATAAAACATAGGGTAGCCATTTTTCTGATTTCGTAACTCCCACGGTGTTGTAGCAATCAACATGCCAATTATTAAAACAAATGAACCCATCAATCGAATATTCCATTGAGTACGATAGGCAAACAAGAGAATAAATAAAATGGTAGCTGGTAACAATAAAAGAACATGAGTCCGTAACATTAATGTCAAGCCAAGAACACCGCCTGCGAAAACAGCAAAATAAACTTTAGAGGGGGCTTTTATCCACTTAATTACCCAAAGTAAGAAAAGAGCGACGCCAATTGCCGTTGGGAAATCTGTTGTCATCATTTTTGGACCAGCTAAGTCAATCCACTGAGCTGTTTTAATTGCATTTAGCCCACGTAATACAACTAAAACAGCAAATGTGATACCAAATGTACGGCTATGTAACTCCTTACCAATTAGATAAACAACTACCGGAAAAACTGAAAACAAAATTGCTTGTACAGTTAATATTTTCTCAAAACCTTGTCCAAATATTAGGTATAAATAGGTTAAAAATGAAGAATATAATGCACGATCAAGAAACACATTATTAAAAAGACCTTGCCCAATCAGTGCAAATTGGCTGACTGTATCAAACAAAGCACTATCCGAGTATGGATACATAACATTTTTCGCTGTATCAGGCATAAAGTAATTGGGAAGTATAGGTTCACGTGCCCATAAAAATGCAGTAACAAGAAATAAACTAAGGCAAAAAACTATATCCAAACGCAGATTATTTTTTATCCTACGTTTTATTTGAAAGTATGCAAATATCACTCCAATAAATAAAGACAATAAAACTTGTGAACCCAATACTGGGACACCTGCCCCATACCAATAATCTTCCGGACGACGAATCCCAATTCCGGTAAAAATAACAAGTAGCGCTATAAGTGTTAAAATTATTAATGAAATTATCCCAACTTTGAGGGATATCCTATTTTCGGTGGTTATAGACCATAGAGATTTTTGTCTCCGCTCAATAATAAAAATCAATAAAGTGATAACAGAAGTAAGTGTTAACCAAAGTAAAATTGGTTGTAAACGCAGAACATAAGAGGCAAATCTACCAAGTCTGTAAGAGGGATATAACAAGAATAGAAATAAAAACAAGAAAGAAAAAATTGCCACAAAATACAAATTCTTATTATTAGTGAATGACAGCCAAAGGCTTTGAGCTTTTTCAGGTTGCTTGCTCAGTTTCCAAGTTAGAAAAAGAAGTGGGATAGAAAATAAAATCATGCCACCTGCTAGTATCAATCTTTCAAGGGAGTATCCAAAAAGTAGGGCATTTTTAGGGTCTGATGGAGAAGCAAGAATTGCCAAGCAAGTTGCCCAGGCAGTGATTGCTATGAAGAGAAAGTAGAGGGGTAATTTCTTATTCATCAAGAGTTGGTTTGCGCTCAAGCCAGAACAAAATAAAGATACCACACACCAGAGTAGTTATAAAAACTACTAAAGCTAAGAAAGGTGTAAATGATAAAGTAATGTAAGCCAGGCAACTAATACCTAATGCGATAATATGCGTAAGGATAACTGCATTTTTCGGTGTAAAACCCAAAGCTATTAAGCGGTGATAGGTATGATCTCGCCTTCCACTTCCAATTGGTTGTTTTCTCTTGAAACGAGATAAGACTACCAAACTAGTATCAAAAATTGGTATCCCCAACAACATGATTGGAACAATCCAAGAAGATTCTGGGTTTTTCTCTAAAGGGTTATACAAAATACCTAATGTAGCAAGTAAAAAGCCAATGGCTTGTGCACCTGAATCCCCTAGAAAGAAGCAGGATTTTATTCCGTTCCAAAAATATAAAGATATGTTGATACTTAGGAGTACTGCTGACCAAATTGCAAGTGCAAATTGATTTGCTAAAATTGTCGCCCCCATAAAAAATAAAGAAGCAATAACTCCTAAACCTGCTGCAATACCATCCATACTATCAATCATATTAAAAGCATTGGTAATGCCTATTACCCAAAAATAAGTTATCAGAATATTTAATATCTCAGCAAAAGTTAGAGGTAAGTAGCCTTGCAGTGCAAAATTCGTCATAAAACGAACTTGGATTCCGAACGATATTAACAAAGTCGAAGCAACTATTTGTCCAAGTAATTTTGGTAAAGCTGAAAGTCCTTGTATGTCATCCCAAATTCCAAAAAACACAATAATTGATGTACCAAGCAAAGTAATTAAGATATCAGAATTTATTAATCTATTAAGTATAATTGCAATAATAAGCAGTGTAAATGAGATTAAAATCCCTCCCGCTAATGGGGTGGAACGTGTATGCTTTTTATGCGGAGCAGAATTAGGTACATCAACAATACCAAGTTTTTTTGCCAATAATGTTGATGGAACCCCAAAACTTATACCAATTATTATAGAAAGAAGGAATGAAAGTAATAGTTCGTTTAAAAAATAGGTTTCAGCCATACAAGTAGTTTATCAGAGTTTAAAGCCGTAAATTTTCCAATATTTACTTGTTCTGTAAAGCATGGCGGTAAACTGAAGACATAAAGAATTGAATTGCACTCCGGAGGTGCAAAAAAAGGTAATACAAACTTTTGTGGCTAGAATGTTGAGCATCGTGTTGAATCTGTACATTTGTGTCTACAGAGATTTTCATGCCCTGCAAGCGGGCACGAGTACAAAAATCTACGTCTTCAAAATACAAGAAAAATTTTTCATCCATACCACCTAATTGACGATAGGTTTCTGATTTCATCAACCAAAACATCCCCGCAATCCAGTCAGGCTGAATCAATCCATCTGGATTAGCTATAAAAGATTCTTTCTTCTCACCCACTAACCGCCTCATTACTAACTTCAAGGGGGTTGGCAACCCTCGAAATGAATCTTGCGTGACACCCTTTTCATCCACAATTTTTGGGGCAATCAAATCAATCTGATGCTTTTCAAGTGTATCTATCAATGAATCAAAAATGGGTGTTTCAAATATTAAGTCTGGATTGAGAATAGCAAAGTATTTTCCTGTTGCCAATTTGAATGCGTTGTTATGATTCTGTGCAAAACCCAATTGCTTTTTATTGCGAATGATATGGAAAGAAGCCCAAGGGGTTGAATCAAATTCAGGCAAATCATTTCCGAGGTTGTCTGTCAAAATAACTTGAAATTGTTTTGTGTTTTGTTCATGATTTTGTAAACTGTTCAGCAAATTTGAAATTTTTTCAGAATCCGCGTGGCTGACGATGGAAAGGGAAATAGAAGTGTCATTTTTCATGAGCCTTTATTCCTTTGAATAAATTCTTGTAATGGCTCAAACAATCCAGTTGACATTACCTTAAGTAATTCACTTGGTCTGATTTTTATATTCTTTTGAATCTCTTTTCTTTTTTCAATCATTTTTGGAAGACCCTTTATCGCATCAAAAATAGCCTTCCAAATAACTTTGCTCTGCCCACGTAAAGTTAAGTATCCTGCAAAAAAAAGAACCGTTAAAATATGCAAGGGTAGAAATATCCAAAAATATGGGAAAGGCATATTTTTGACAAAAGTCCAAATCATATTGCGATAGCCATAATAAACAGAAAAGTCGCTACGCTTGCCCGTGCTCGCGCTTCCCACATGATGGACGACTGCTTCAGGTACATATAAACATTTTGCCCCGTTCAAACGGAGGCGAAAGCCCAAATCTACATCTTCAAAGTAAGAGAAAAAATCTTCGTCAAAACCGCCTACTTTTAAGAATTCTTCTCGTGAATAAAGAGCTGCAGTTGGGCAAGCACTAAAAACCTCTTCAGTATGTAAACCATATCTCTTAACATCATTGTTATAAAATCTGCGCCATGCCATACCTGTAACATGATAAGAATCACCGCCACCATCCAACACATCAGGATAGCCATATTGAATTTGTTTTGAAGAAAATGCAGTATATTCTGGGTTTTGCTCTGCTGCTTGAAACATTTTCTCTAGCCAATCTGGCTCGGGAAAGGCATCGGTATTGAGAAAAGCAAGCCACTTGCCTTTTGCATATTGTGCACCTATATTGTTTGCAACTGAGAAGCCAAGATTGGTTTCAAATCTTATTACCGCTGTAAAAAATGCTGGCAAAGTTTTTTTGTATATCTTTTTTGAACCATTATCTATAAAAATGGTGTCAAAATCTTGAAACGTCTGACTTTCAAGTGCCGAGAAACAGTTAGGTAAATATTCCTCACTATTCCAAGAGACAAGCACAACAGAAATTAAAGGAGTAACAAACATATAATAAAATACATTAAAGATAAAGAATCTTGTTTTCTATTCTTGTTTTGTTTTGAATTATTTCACCAAATTCTTAAGAAAAAACTTATCAAATCTCATCCATATTCATTTTCTTTTAATTCCCTAATATAAATTTTGAGGGAAATCCAACTAAGTTTATTTATTGATAAAACTGATTAAGCCAATCTTTTGTCATCAACAGTCCATCAGATAAATTAGTTTTCGGTTCCCAATCTAGTTCTCCAATGGCTAATCGATTATCTAGCACGTTTATTGGAACATCAAAAGGGCGAGAATCAATATACTGCCTAATTACGGGCTTATTTAAGGCCACTTGAATTTCATCCAGTAAACGATTCAGGCTAAGACCAATAGCAGAACTAATGTTGAAGATGCTTTTATCCCCTGTATACATGAGTGCTTTTGCAAAGGCATCAGCAACATCTTTTATATATATATAGTCACGAGATACTGAACCATCACCCCAAATTTCAATAGGGAGACCATATAAAGCACGATGAAGAAAAACTGTAATAGCACCCTGAGCAGTTTCAACTCTCTGGCGTGGACCATAAGGATTAGTAACCCGTAGAATTAATGAACGAATACCATATAATCTCTGATACATTAAAAGGTACTTCTCAATTGTTAATTTTGTAATACCATATGAGACTTGTGGATCTGTAGGGTGTTCTTCATCAATTGGTAAATAACGAGGTATTCCATATACAGTCCCACCAGAAGATATAAAAACGATACGTTTTACTTGTTTTGATAACATTGCATTAAGTAATTGAATGGTCGCTACGAGATTAGTCTGGATATCATACAATATATCGTCATTCGAGGTCTTAGGCAGGGTAAAGGAAACTAAATGAAAAACAGCATCCATATCGGCAAGAGCTTCTGTCACGTCATAGGCATTCAACATATCACCTGTTGCCCATTCTACCTTTTCCGAGGGTAGAAAAACGCGATAGGGTTGTACACGTGGGCGTTCAAATATACGTAAAGTATGTCCATCTTGTAATAAACGATCTGTAATGGAAGATCCAATAAAGCCACCACCGCCAAAAATAACACATTTCATGATCTACCTGCTCTTAAGTTATTTATTGCTTTTTGATAAAGTTGCATGTTCTTTTTGTAAATTACCTCGTCAGTATAATTTTTCTCACAGTATAATCTAGCATTATGTCCAAGTGTAAGAACTAATTCTGGGCTAGAAAGAAGAATTTTTGTTTTTTGTGCTAAATCTGCTGCATCACCAGTTCTAAATACCAGCCCTGTTTCTCCATGTTTGACCATTTCGGGTAACCCTCCAGCATTAGATACTACCACAGGCTTTCCACATGCCATAGCTTCTAAGCAAGTAAGTGGAAAATTATCGTATAAGGAGGGTATCCAAATAATGTCATAAGAATGAATTAAACTTGGCAATTCTGATAGTGGAACACTATCTAAAAAACTTACTGCGTCTAAACATCTTGCTGATCGGAATATATTTTGAAGATATTCTCGACCTGATGAGAATCCAAAGATATTTGGTGTATCATTACCTACCAAGGTTAAGCTCACATCAGGATATTGTGAATAAATTTCTGGAAATGCTGCCGCCATTGTTTCAATACCCTTACGTTGTTCCAATCGTCCAAGAAATAATATTCGCTTTGGAGGCAATGATACAGCTTTTGGTGCAGGCGAAAAGAGTGATAAGTCAAGAGGATAGCCAAAAACCTCTAGAGCAATATCTTCAATATTAAATAGATTATTGCAGTATCGAACCAAATCCATACTTGGCGCATAAATAGCATTAGATCTCCGTAGTGCTATACCTTCAAAAAATTTTATTAGTTCATATGAAACCCCCTTACGGTAGTTATTTAAACCCATATTTACAAGCAAGGAGTATGGTGTATGTAATCGAGTTATTACTGGCATATCTGGTATTAATAAAGTGAATAAACCTTCGGCAAGATGGTCAGGTACATCTATTAAGTCAAAAGAGCTCTGACGGTGCAGTTTCAAAATATGTCGAAAAATCAATATATTATAAGCAAGAATAAAAATTGGCAGACAAGCATAACTAGAAAATGGATAAGGTATCTTAACTTTGTGTACCTGCACACCCTGAATGTCTGTGATGTATGAGGATTTCAGCGATTGACTAACAACAGTTACATTATGTCCTTGTGTCCTAAGAATCCTTGCAGTATCTAAGGAATACGTAGCAATTCCGCCAAAGGCAGTATCTGGCGGAAATTCTCGACTAACCAAACAAATATTCAATTTTTTATCCATTTGTATAACACTGATCTTAGGCAGTTTATAAAAAAGTGTAAACCAATCAATAAACGGTTTAGAGGAGTTGAATAAACCTCTGCTGTCATGCGTGCTATTGAGAGCGTGCCAGCCAAATTTATACGTCCATAACTACTACCTGTTAAGCGTGACCATTCCCCCAGAAAACGTAGAAAGGCTTTGTTTTTCTCTTTTTTTCCAAGATTGAAATTGCTCATTAAATACTCTTGTACTTGGAGGAACTCTCGAAAATAAGTCAGATTAAGCACTGAATTAGTAGTGTGTTTTTGAGGATGTTGACGGTGAAAATTTAGAGGTTCATTTATGTATGCAACGTTTGAATGGATTAATACTCGACAGTAAGTCATCCAATCCCCACACATTCTCATATCTTCCGGAGCATATCCTGCATTAATATAAACGTCTCGCCGGAATAATACACCACTCACATTGGTAATTGTATTTTTATTAGCTAAATATTTTCTTACTTCATCAGTTCCTTGATTAACAAAATTGTGCTCCCAACGAGATGCTTGCAAGTCTGAAACATATCGATGAAAAAAATTATCATCAATAATTCTACCGTCACTATCAACAGGAAGGGTATTACAATAAGCTAAACCTACAGATGGGTTATTTTCCATTATAGGTATCATCTGCTCAAGAAAATTTGAAGTACAATAATCATCGGCTTCAGCAATCCATACATATTTTCCACGACTCAATCTTACTCCTTTATTCCACTGCGCAAAAGGAGTTCCTGAATTTTGAGGATTTACATTAAAAATTGAAATGTATTCAGCATATTTGTTGCGGACAAACTCCACACTATTATCTGTGGATGCATCATCTAAAAATATTATTTCGTAAGAAGAAAAGGTTTGTTTCAGTATAGTATCGAAACGCTGTTCCAAATAATGAACGTAATTATAATTTGGAATAACAATACTCACTAAACATTTATTACTAGAAGTTGCGGTGCTATCCACTTAATGCCCTCCAAATATCTGATATATTCTGGAATAGATTCAATTTTAACTTTAATTTTTCCACTTAATTTAGATTGCAAATTCACATTAATTGTGCTCCATTGGGCACCACCAAAAAACGACTACCTTTAGATAGAGATGATTGTTCTTCGCTTATTATTTTTTCTTAACCATAACTACCTGAAATCCATTTGCAGTATAAGTTTGAGAACGGGAAGCGCGCTGAAACAAGTAAGTCATAAGATATATTGGAAGCCATAAAAAATATTTACCAAGCCTATTCTTAGTTTCTTCGAGATATGCCCAAATTATCCAGCCAAGAGTTTGGGCTAAACTATGCACTGGCCAGATATGTAGAATAGTAAAACCAGTACGTTCTGCTAGTTGTTCTAAACCGGTTCGTGTATACCTGCGAAAATCAAGTGGAGTTGGATGGAAAGGTTGTAAGAAAGGTACAGCAATTATAACATGCCCATCCTCTACTAATAATCTCCGAAACTCAATCATGGAACCTTCTGGGTCTGGTACATGTTCTAATACAGCATTACACAAAATAGAATCATAGGTAGCATCTGGTTTAGGGATTTCTGTTAATTCACATATAAAAGCTCCAGGAATAGATGTTTGGATGTCGCAATTATCAACAGAAATTGCATAAGACTTCACGAGCAAATCTGTAATGTCACGTTCTCCACATCCTGCATTCAAGACATGTCCTTTTAAGAAAGGGAGAACTGGCTTTAGTTCTTCTTCAAGGGAAATATAATTCACAGGGAATTTCATTTTAGTCTCCTAATTGTTGTTTGATAATTTTAAGAATATGCTCTCCTCCAATAAGAGAGTCATGACGTTCTAATACTTTTTTCTGAGCACATTTCCCAAACTCCTGACGCAAACTATCATTTTGCATTAATTTTAATAATGCTGTTGCCATAGTATCAACTTCTAAGTATGGAACCACAATACCAGCATCAGATTCAACCAATTCTGGAGTACCCCCTGCTTGATTAAAACATACAATAGGAATGCTAAGAGAAGCCGCATCTAATGCGACTAATGGAAATGGATCTTCTCGTGAAGTTAACAAAAAGATGTCGAAGTGAGATAAATATCTTATATGAGAAGATACATTACCAGTGAATATTACTTGTTTATCAATCCCCATCATTTTAGCATCATAATGTAGATTGAAATAATCCTTATTATATAATGGGCCTCCAACCCAAACAAAGGCCACTGGCCGATTTGCATTTGAAATTACTTGGCGAGCTACTTGAAGAAAAATATCAGGTCCCTTTCGCCATGTAATCGTTCCACAAGCACCTATAACCAGGGTGTCTTTTGGTATATCGTTCAGAAGGAGGGTATCATTTCTTGTAAGCAAGTGATTATCTTTTGCTTTAATAAATGGATAGGATAAAATTATTTTTTCTTTAGGTATATTTAAATCATGAGTCAAGGATTTAAGTACTGCATTTGACCCCGCCAGAAATAAAGATGTGGTTGCCTTGGCATATTGCGCATTATCATCCCCAAAAAAATTCTTGATAGAATAACTTAGTTCATGAACATGGCATAAAATTGGACAGTTTAGTCTTTTTAACTGTTTTTGAATTAAACCATTCGTTATCGTATTAGAATAAATTAATTTTATATTTCTTTTTTTTAAGTTATGCATAGTCAAGGCATCTATTCTTTCAGGAACATCAAGAACTATTGTTGTACCAATCTTTTGAAACTCGTCTATAAGTTCCCCACCTCTACGAAGTAAAATATAAAATTCCATATCTAACTTTCCTGTGAGATAACGAAGTAAAGTAAGGAGGAAAACCGGAGCACCTGTTCTTGTTGCTTCATGAGAAATAAACAAAATACCTGGGCGTTCAACTTTATTTATCAAGTGATATGAGTCTTTTTCTAATGCGGGTTTGAGCGTCTCATTTATATCTTGAGTTGGTTTTTCTACTTTTATTAATTCTTCATTTACTAATGCTGTCACACCAGATATACCTAAATCTTGAAAAACCCTGAAAGTTTTTCTGATTAACAATGGAAAAGCCCCAGAGCGAATTTTTAATGTAAGGGTATTCAATAATTGTCTTGTCCGCTTATATTGATATCCAAGTCGTCGATAAAGAATTATTAATCGCCAGCTTTTAGAGTTATAAATCTCTGCTAACTCAGCGGATAAAGTATCCACTTCATACTGCAGGTCTTCTAATTTCTCTATAATATACTGACTGTTTGTTGTTTTATGATTATCGCTATCCACAATTGTTAAATACTCCAGATGGTTTTATTAAAACATATTGAAACTATATTCTTTGAAGTGTCATTGTAAATCAGAAGGATAAATAACTCTTCCCTCTCTCTGCCCGAAACGTAAATAATGTACCAAGGGGTTAATTCTCAATTGTTTTACATCTGGATATGAATCTAGATACATCTTAGTTGAAAAAAATGCGCTAGGGTCACGCCCTTCAAAACCTCCAATCAATAAATAGTGTTTCATAGGTGATAGGCTTGTCAGATCCAAATCTTGGTAACGTTTCATGTACCATTGTGCATCAAATAAAGTAGAGGACTGTAGCAATTTTTCTTCCCTTTGCAACTGCAATTTTTTCGCCACACTCAAAGGATATACAATAAACGAAACGATGCCTTTTACAACACTAAATCTCCAACTCCCAACTGGAAATAAAGCGTTGTATAGTTTTATTATATTAGTTGACAACCGCCATACTTTACTTTGATGAATAGTTGATATTTCCCTCTCTTTTTCTGTCAGGCGAGAAGTTACTTCTTCAAGTTGATTATAAATAGAAGCTTTCATTTCACGAAGTGATGCAACCTCTTTTCGAAGATACACATTTTCCATCTCGAACATTTTTAATTGATTGATTTGATCTTTAGAGTGCTGGCGATATTCAAGTGATGTTGCATCCCAAAGTTTTGCTTTCCAACCGTGGGCGAGAATTCGTACAAAGATAGAATGGTCCTCTGGTAAATTATCTTGTTTGTAACCACCTGCTTGTTCATATGCAATGCGCCTATACATGGATGAGCCGTGTATATAGTTTCTTTCACGAATACTTATATCTGGATTTTCGGGAAACCGGTAGATGAACATTTCTGGAGCATTAGGGTGAGGCGTTGCTCCCATTCTAGATGCTTCTATACTGGCTCTGTTACCAAACAGAATGAAGTGTGTATATACTACACCAACTTCTGGGTTTGCATCAAGAATAGCTTTACATTCTTCTACATAATCACTGCGAAAGCGATTATCAGCTCCTAGAAAAACAATATAATCTCCTTTTGTTATTTGAACTGCTTTGCGGAAATTTTCGACCACTCCAAGATTTTTTTCATTGGACACAATGCGGATTTGTGATTCATAGCGACGAGCAACTTCTAAAGAGTTATCCGTGGATGCATCATCGATAAAAAGTATCTCATCTGGGGGGTAAGTTTGAAATAAGGCGGATTCGATGGCTTCTGCGGCTAAATGTCCGTAGTTGTAACAGGGGATGATGAGAGAGACTGTAGTTTTAGAAAGTTTTGTATCGTTATAAACTGTGAGGCGATTGAGGTCGTAGCGATCATTGTCGTTGCCATCATCACAGGCGAGGGCACCTATAAAACGAGAAGTAACTTGTGAACGGTAGAGTGAGTCGCGCTCTCCATGAGGATAGGCATACCACTTAAAACCATATGAGTCTAATGCTTGAAGTTCGAGAGGGATGGTTAGCTCTTTTTCAAAGACGGTGATATCTTTTGTACCTGCTAGGCGAGCATGACTCCATGAGTGCCATTCAAGACGTCCACCAGCCGCGATCATTTTCTTGAGTGTTTCGATATCGGCAAATTCTGTTTGTGGTTCTAAGGTATCAAATGAATTATCTTTTCCAATTGTGCTTCCAATAACAAAGAGTTCAAAGGGATAGTCAAAGTGTTTAAGAATGGGAACAGCGTATTTCCAAACTTCTTTATAGACTCCATCAAATGTGATTACAACTTGGTTTTCGTCTGTTGGGTTGTAGTCGTCAAGGTAAACTACTTTTTTTGAACGTAAGTCTGCCATTTGGCGATAGAACACATCAGGTGTTACCCACCAGATTGTTTTGTTCTCGGGGTGAACTTTGTGGTAAGTAAGTATCACTTGACGTACACTTCCAATACTTGTGAATAATCCCGATAAGAAAAATATTCGCGACTCATTGTAAGATATGGGAATCGCGATTGGTACCATTCGTATATGTGGGAGCAGAGCAATATCCCACCTGGCTTTAATATACGATCAATTAGTACATAAACTAGTCTCATGCTGTTGCCAATATACTGAGAGTACAAGACTCCTGTGATAACTATTAAGTCCATTGGTGGCAGGGATAAATCAGGCAAGTCGAAAAGAGAACCTTGCATGTATTTCACATTTGGGGCGGCGTTTTGATTTGCCCAAGTAACAGCTTTTTCACTGTATTCTAAGCCGATAATTTGAGTCGCAGGCAAAGAATTGGTGATAAAACCATTACCACTACCAATATCTAGGGCTGTTTCGTATCGACGTTGAGGCAACGCAGAGAGGATACGTGCCTTACGGGTTATATCATGAGGATTATTATAATAACCCCAAGGGTCTGTTGTTAAGTAAAAATCATCCAATTCTTTTCTGCTTTGTATCATATCGATTCCTATCGCTTCCGTAGCCACATACTGGCCCCAGATGTGCCTCCAAGGTTATTCTTCAAGCCCCAAATGTCATATCCTTCAAATCGTTTTTGTAGGGTTTCTTTTTTCTCAATAGATAAATAGTAGTTAGGCAAAATTAATTCCATAGTTGGATTCTCCAAAAGGTAAGCTAATAACAAATATTGCTCATTCCAAAAAATGGAAATATCATCATACCAATGTTTTGGGTATTCGTAAGGCAAAAATATATCATGAAAATGGATAAAAACCCCAGGATTAATATAAGGAAGGACGTTGAAAATCAGGTGATTCACATCAGAGCCAAGTTTTACAGTATGTGTCGTGTCAATAAATAAAAAATCTCCAGCTTTAAGTTCTTTAAAAATCTTTAAAGGTAATTCTTGAGCTGGCAATCTCGTTAATTTTAATTCAGACTCTAAAGAAACCAGCTGTGTGGTAGGGTAAGGCTCGATGCAATGGATTTCTGTTTCTGAGTGTTTAGATGCTAGTAAAGCTATTTGTGTAGAAAAACCAGAACCAATTTCAAGCAGTTTTTTGGGCTGAAATTCGCATATCATCCCATATAAAACAATCGCATCAAGCGGGGGCATCATGTTATTATTCCAATAATAACCACCCTGTGCTTCACGTGGCAATGACTTTAATTCGTCTGCCCAGCGCAAAACATTTCCAAATATTTTATCTACATTTCCTTTTTTAATCTTTTTATATGCTTCAAGATATGGGATATCTGTCCACCATTTCTCGTCTAGTTTGCTGGTATCAGGTAGAGCACCATAATAATGATTACGAACCACGTGAAAGCCATTATCCTGGAACAGTCTGTAGGTTTCTGGCTTAACCCACACTTCATTAATACAACCTGTTCGAGCCAGCCAATCCGCAATGATTGGAATAAATTGAGAAAGATTGTTAGCAGTATTAGATCTTAGTAACCAGTTTAATAATTTTATTTTCATTTTAAGTGTCTTTAACTCGACAACGAAGTATTGATGGAAAACACATTATATTATGATTGTTTCGCAATTGGCACTTTATTAATATCAACATTAACTATATTTTTCATATTTACAAATGCAAAAACGTCATTTATCGTTTTTTGAGGTTCTTGTATTATTTGTTCAAACGAAAACTTGGCAACTTTAATATTCTTGCTCTTCACATAAGTATCAATTTGGTTTCTGTATCTTTGAAGAACACCAAGCGAATATTCAATTTGTTGATCAGTTAACGTTTTTTTTTGTGTGTTACTTTCGGAACCAGATTGCAAAACCCATTCTTGTGTCAATACGGCTTTTGAGAGAGATTTTGCTTGCGCTAATTTATCATTCCTGTCTACAACAATCAAGTATTCCGGGGTAATTGTTGGGTCTAACTTAGAAGAGAGCATATCAGAAGATAACTTGTAACTAAAAACTCCATTTTTCGTGGTCCTTATTCTGAATAGATTCGAAAGATAATCTTTTCGCGACCCAGAAAATCTTTTTTCTAAATAAGCAATATTAACTGGAGCAAAATACTCAAGAGGAAATCCAAAAGCCTTTGTTTGAGCTAATAAGCATGCCAACAAAGTTGAGCCACTACGAGGAACAAAAAGGAACCCAATAATTTTTGTTGGAGCAAAGAGGTAAGGCTCAAAATCGTATTGTTCAGAATACAGAAAAAAATGAGATGTAGCAACTGTCACTTTATTACCCTTGAATAACCATAACTAACGGGAGTGTTTTGTTCTTTCTATACTTTCTTGACATTAACAGATGGAAAAAGAAAAACTTTTGCCCATATCCTATGCGGTTTACGTGGCATCACACTGAACACAACAGCATTTTCTATATAATCGACAAAAATAGTTGGGGCGTTACCTGCAGATACAGTAGGTTCTTGCACGCTCAAATTTAATGAGTAAATTCCATCTTGTAAAGGCAGTTTCGGAATGTGATATTCTACAAGATATTTATCTCCTTTATTTGTTTGAAGTAGCGGATGACTAGAAAGGTACAGGTTGGATCCCGTAATGGAAGATCCCTTATCGTCCATAATATAGAAATTAGCAGTTAGTTCTTTTTCTTCAAAGCTCTCAAACAAGAATCGTATCCAAACTGACTGGTTAAATTCAACAGTTGATATAGAATTTTTATGTTCATCAAGTAATTCCGCATAAAGGATACGCGCACCTCCTGTTCCCATGCGGAACAGGGCTACCGACCTTTCGAAACCTTTAATATCTGCTTCAGATATGTGACCAATCACATTAGACGTCTCTTTTTCGTGTATTTGCAATTTGGAATTGCCAGAATCTACCTGTGCAGGTCTAGGCACAATTGGAAAGTTGTTTTGCATCTGCATTAGATCAGAGTCAATTTCATTACGCATTCTCTTAAAATAACTATTGGCAACATCAACTGCAGGACCGATATCTTGAAGTTTACCATTTTCAATATAAATAGCGCGTGTACACAGGCTTTTCACTGCATTCATGTCGTGGCTAACAAAGAGAATAGTCGCTCCTGCCTCCTGCTTCCTCCTAATAGCACTCATGCATCTGACTTGAAATCTCATATCACCCACAGCAAGTGCCTCGTCAATTACCATCACATCCGGTTCCACCATGATATTTGTGGCAAAAGCCAAACGAATATACATACCACTGGAGTAAAATTTTACTTCCTGATCTATAAATGGACCAATATCAGCAAATGCCACAATATCATCAAACCATATATCCATTTCTTCTCGAGAGAACCCAAGAATAGAACCAGAAAGATATACATTCTCGCGTCCTGTAAATTCAGGATTGAACCCTGAGCCAAGCTCAAGTAACGCAGTAAGCCGTCCATTGACAAGAACGGTACCAGATGTTGGAGTAAGAGTGCCACAGATAATTTGTAACAAAGTGGATTTACCTGACCCGTTTCTTCCCACAATACCTACAGTTTCTCCTTTTTTGATTTGAAACGAAATATCACGAAGCGCCCAAAACTCCTTAAAGTAGGTACGTTGTGGAATTCCCATCATATATTGAATTCTAGGGAAAATTGATTGTTTTAACCTATCTTGTGGTTGGTTGTACAATTGGAACATTTTGCTAATGCGATTTACTTCGATGGCATTATTAGAGAACATCAGCAAATCCCTTTCTTGTTTTTTGAAACCACCAGTATCCAAAATAAGCAAACAATATACTTATTATCCATAATGTGCCCACTACACTCCAATTTGGAAATTGACTATAAACAAGAACTTTACGGCTTTCTTCTATTATTAATGCAAGAGGATTTAGTCTAAGAAAAGTTTGATATGGTTGAGGTAGATTTGAAAGAGGAAAGAAAACAGCGGAGGTAAACAACAATATCGTGTTAAGAAAAGCCAAAAACTGACTTATGTCTCGAATAAAAACACCGAGAGAGGAAAGTAGCCATGATAAGCCGATGTTAAAGAATATAATTGGTAAAATCACTACAGGAAACAAAAAAACAGTTAAAGGAAAGTATGATTTCAAAAGTAATTGTACAATCAACAAT
>Ga0224723_1000273_pt1 | contig 36301 bp, 29 predicted proteins | sample Balambano_FR2_Me_FD_161647 | JGI IMG/M metagenome (GOLD analysis project Ga0224723, IMG submission 161647) | Freshwater sediment microbial communities from Lake Towuti, South Sulawesi, Indonesia - Balambano_FR2_MetaG | ecosystem: Environmental > Aquatic > Freshwater > Lake > Sediment | place... | reverse complement strand
AAGGAGTCTCTGGGTTTATCAGTTCTGACTCCTGTTGAGTTAGTTATCCAATTAGCGTCTGAAGGAAATTTACAATGAGTCGATTAACGCTTCGCTTACCAGAAACACTACACCATCAGTTAATTCACCTGGCAGAGCGCGAGGGCGTTTCATTAAATCAATACATTGTCTATGCGCTAACTCGCCAAGTTACATCAGCTTATACGGTTCACTCCATCTCCTTAGAAGAAATTGATCAACAAAAAGAAGCTTTTCAAGATTTGCTGCAAGCGTTAACACAAGACTCCTCAGCCCAAATCAAATCTGCTTTAGATAAACGCGAAAGTGTTCAACTTGACGCAGAGCTAAGCCCTGAAATTGTCGCTCGCCTTCAGCAACGAATTGGGAGAACATCAAGGTCTTGAAGTTGATTGACTGACAAAACTCGAATCGCCCTCACCCCAACCCCTCTCCCACAGCGGGCGAGGGGCTTTAGATCTAAATAGCTTGCTGGAAGTCCCTTCGCCCCTAGTGGGCGAAGGGATTTAGGGATGAGGGGGAAAAGATTTGTCAGTCAACCAGGGTCTTGAAGTTGAAACAGTTCTGAAACGATAAAGCGAAGGGTTACTGAGTCGATCGCCCATTCAACATACGAGGAAAAACGATAGCAATTCATTCAGGGTCAGTGTTTGAATGACAGAAGGTCAATTTTCGATAACATTCGATAACAAATGTTCTTTGGGTAGACTGAGCCTTTGAGCAGCAGAATGAACAGAAGTATTGGGAAAATCAGATCTTAGCAGTACACTAGTTCTCAATTGTTTCTCGCGGATTGGGGCAAGATAAATTCGGCAAATTCTTTCCAGGGATCTGCGAGAGATTGTCCTATCTCTGACTCAATCACTTGACTCAATCACTCGCTAGCTTTGCTCCACGTAGTGTTCGCTGCTAAGCCCTTCATCTGCCTATGTCGCTCGACCTGAATCCGGCGGGTTTAAACCCCGAACTAAGCCCTGAACAGCTTCAAACTTTGGCACTGAAGGCACAAATGCTACAACGGCTGCGATCGGGACTCCGATCGGGTCAGCAGCGGATGGCAGATTGGCAGGGAGGATCACTGGCGGTTTCGGCGGTTCCGGGGTCGGGAAAGTCTACGGGGATGGCAGTGGCAGCGGCGATTTTGCTGGCGGAGCGGTATTTGAGCTTGAGCAGCACGGCACTGCTTGAGCCTGGGGCTTTACCCGTTGCACAACCCTTTCCTGTCGGACAACTGCTGCTGGTGACGTTTACGCGATCGGCGGTTGCAAATCTGAAAAGCAAAATCCGGCAGTATTTGCGTGAACTGTCTTTGCCGTCCCAGGGGTTTCAGGTTTACACGCTGCACGGGCTGGCGTTGAATATTGCGTCGCGGCATCCCGATTTGTCTGGCATTAACCTGGAACGGCTGATGCTGATCTCGCCCAATCAGAGCAATCGTTTAATTCGCATTTGTGTCGATCAGTGGATTGGGGCAAATCCTCAGCACTATCAGCGGCTTCTGGAGGGCAGACAATTTGACGGCGAAGAAACCGAGCGGCTGCGGCGACAATCCGTATTGCGAACCGAAGTTCTGCCAGAGCTGGCGTTTACGGTGATCCACGAGGCAAAAAGTTCGGGTCTGCTGCCCCAGGATTTGCTGAATTTGAGTCAACAGTCCCGATCGATCGCTGAGGTCGATGACTACAGCGTGCTGGAACTTGCGGCAGGGCTTTACGATCGCTATCAAAACCTGCTGCGGCTGCGTGGCTTTATTGATTATGACGACATGATTCTGGCAGCACTCCGAGTTCTGGAGAATGAAAGCGCCTGTCGATTTTGGCGATCGCAAATTTATGCCGTGTTTGAAGACGAAGCGCAGGATTCTTCGCCGCTGCAAACGCGCCTGCTGGAGATTCTGGCGGCTGATGCGATCGATCCCGATGCCCCTTTGAATCTCGTGCGGGTGGGCGATCCCAATCAGGCAATCAACTCCACCTTTACACCTGCCGATCCGCTGTTTTTCCGCGAGTTTTGCGAACGCTGCGACTTAGAGGGCACGCTGGCAGAAATGGATCAGGCGGGGCGCAGCAGTCCTATCATTCTCCAGGCTGCAAATTTTATGCTGAAATGGGTGAATCAACGCTACAAAATCGATCAGTCGCGCCAGCCCAGCCTTCCTTTTCGTCCACAAAAAATTCAGCCTGTGCCACAAAACGATCCGCAGCCCGATGCGAACCCTGCCCCAGAAGGCAATGGACTGGAGATTCGCTTCCCGGCAGATGTTTATCACACGATCGATCTGATTGCTCAGCGCGTCGGTACTCTGCTGTCCCAATCTCCAGAGGCAAGGGCGGCAATTTTAGTCCGAGAAAATCGGCAAGGACGGTTTATTGCGGAGCGACTGCGCTATCCCCAGGAATTTGGGATTGACACCGATTTACAGCAGTTGGGCATCACGATTTACGACGTGGGCGATCGCGATCGTCAGTCCCACATTCCCGCCGAAATTCTGGCGCTGCTGCAATTTCTCGATCGTCCCCATTCGCCGGATTTTCTCAAGGCCGCGCTGCAGGTGTTTGTCGATCGCCAGGTGATTCCCACACAGGATCTTAATTTGCTGGTGAGCCTGCCGGAGCAGTTTCTCTATCCGGGACCGCTCGACCCACCTCAACCGGAAGCTGTGCTTAAAGCTCGCCGCTACTGCACTGCGCTGCTGCGTGCCCGGTTGGAACTGCCCCATTTTCAGATCATTCCGTTTCTGGCAATGACGCTGCAATATGAACAGGCAGAACTCGCGACGGTGGATAAACTCGCAGAGCGACTGGCACAGCAAACCGCCGCCAATCCTTCTCTGTCTGCTGTGATCGAGGCATTAGGAGAAATTGTGCGATCGGAACGGTTTGAACCTGTGGAAACCGATGACCCCGAAGAGCGCTACATTCGTCCTAAACAGGTAACGATTATCACCATGCACAAGGCAAAAGGACTGGACTGGGATTTTGTGTTTATTCCCTTCCTGCACGATCAGCTCATCCCCGGTAGCATGCGCGTGTTGCCCCAGTCGCAGTTTCTCGGAGATTTTGCCTTGTCTGAAATTGCCAGAGCGCAGATTCGTGCCAGCATCCACGGCGAATATCCCCTGCCTGATACCGTTTCTGCCTGGGAGCGAGCAAAACAGCTCAAGGTGGCAGAAGAGTTTCGGCTGCTGTATGTGGCAATGACCCGCGCCAAGCGGCTTTTATGGATGTCTGCTGCCCGCAAAGCTCCCTTTACCTGGAGCAAGCCCGACAATTTGCAAGATCAAGTTCCCTGTCCGATCTTGCCTGCCCTGTGTCAGCAATTCCCGCAGCGATGACCCCCACACCCCCTTTGCACTCAATTTATGGAGCTGGCTGCAGCGATAAAAATCGGTTTTAGAAAAATCCGTGGATTCAAATATTTAACTTCAAACAAAAGGTGCGCTACCGATCGACTGGATCATCACGCACCAGATTTGAGAGGATATCGAGAAAATTCTAGGAAAATTGAGCGTATTTAGAGATGGTTTGGCAAGCTGCAAATCCCCTGCACTGCCCCTTTAGCTCCTAATTTTCAATTCAACATTTATTCAGCGTTCTCTGCTTGATGAGGTTCCTGCTCTCTTCGACGGTTTTCTTGACGACGTGTTCGACGATGTTCCTGCTGAGGTTCCTTGAACTCAGTCGATCGATTTCCATAGAAGGTTGCAGGCTTTGGTTTTGGATGAATTGCGCTGCTGCGGTTAACTTTAGGCGATTCATATTGCATCGTTAGCGGCTGGCGATCGCCTTCTTTGTTCTCTGCACCGTTCTCCAGCCCATTCCTTAATCCATTCCTTGAACCATAATTTTTGCCGTTTCTTACTACCGAAGGACTGTGGTAAAAAATCGATCGCTTTGGATGATAGGTCACTTCGTAGAGCGTGTTGCGGGTTGCTGTTCCGTGGGTAATCGCTGGCAGTTTCGCTACTTTGGAAGAACCGTAAACGTGATCGTCAACCGATGGTCGATCGCTCTGCAAACTCCACTGCGAGCCGTTTTGAAAAGCAGGTTTGGGTTCCACTCTGGCAGCTTCGTACCAGACTCCCCAATCAGGCTGCGGTTCGTAGTGAAACTCTTTCTGATAAGACAGAACAGGAAATGGGCTAACTTCTGCGGCAGCTTGCTTCCAGGTTTGTCGAACCGCAGCAAAGTCAAAGCCTGTCGCTCGTGCGAACTCCCAGATTGAGCCAGCAAAACACAGGAATGCTGCATAGAAAAAGCCGTTGGCTAACAGCGTGCGAGAAGTTGCAGCCCCATTCGTCGGATTCAGGTAGTGCGGCAATACATAGGGCTTGAGTTCCAGCGTGGGTCCATAAAACTCGACGGGATGCGCCAGTGAATTGAATCCACAAAAATAGGAAGCCGCAAAACCACCCAGGGCAACCCCAAAAAGAGAATAGGCAAGAATGCCATCTCCATTAAAAATAAACCGTTCCTTGACCCACTGAAATGGCTCAACCAGAAGATGCCAGATGCCCCCTGCAATCAGGATTACAGCGATATACAAATGACCACCAACCAGATCTTCTAAGCTATCAACATAGAACAAGCGCGTTTTATAGCTGACGATCGCCCCAAAATCAAGCGTTGGATTGGTCACAGCTCGAACATCATGTAAATTGGCATCATAAAGTCCGCCAAAAAACATTGCTTTTGCAGCAAAGAGAGCAGCCCCAATTCCCCAAAAAATTAAGTGCGTTCCCAGAATTCTTCCCAGCTTTCTAGGATTGTCCCAGGTGGCATGGTAGCGGGATGCTGGTTCTGATGCGTTCTCTAAACTGGACGGAATTTTGGTGCGATGAAAATAGGCTCCGGCTGCCAGCACTGCGGCTGAAACAATATCAATCACGCCGATCGCAAAATAGGGAAAGGTATTCACAATCTCACCGCCAGAACCCACGCCCCAGCCTAATCCGGCAAAATAAGGCAGCAAAATCATCCCCTGCTCATACAGCGGTTTGTCGGGTACATATCGCGCCACCTCCAGCAAAGTAATTGCTCCCGCCAGGAAAACAACCAGGGCAGCATAGGCAATATGCACGACTAAAAATCGATTGGAAAGATTGGCAGAGCGGGCCTGATTTGATTGTTTCGCAGTTCCCCAAAGGGGCGATCGTCCAAAGCGTTCTTCTTGATTTGTCCGAATGGTTCTGATTAAAGTTTGCATTGTTCTTGTTTGCAAATTAGTAATTAACTGTAAAAAAGGTGAGCATCGTCAGACATTTCAAGTCAATTTCTTGAATCATGCCCTTCAACACTCACCGAGGCGAAGCAGTATCCCTTGCAGGATGATCAACTCCAACAAAAATCGATCTGAAGCAACAAAAACAGGAGCTAACTTAAACCAGAGCAAATGTGATCCAAGTAAACGCCCATTTCCTGACCTGCTTCTGCCCCAACCATTTCAGTAATGACTTCTTTCATTGCCTGAACTGCCTGCACCGTCCGGTCTACAGGAACCCCAAGCGTGTCATAGGTCTCGCGCAAACCGTTGAGAACGCGCTCATCTAGAATTGAGGGGTCAGCGGCAAGCATGGCAAACGTGGCATAGCGCAGGAAGTAGCTTAAGTCGCGCAAACAAGCCGCATAGCGCCGGGTAGGATACATATTTCCTCCAGGGCAGGTAATGTCGCCATACAGCAGGCTTTTCGCAACCGTTCTGCTGATAATGTTGGCAGCACCAGAGCTAACCGTTGCCGCAGCTTTTACACGCAGGTTGCCCGTCTGGTAGTATTTTCGCAATTTCTCCAGTTCGGCGGTGTCCAGGTATTTGCCGCGCTCATCAGCAGGGTTAATGACTGAAGTAATGGTATCTTGCATTATTTTCCTCTTGAAACTAGATTGATAAACAACAGAATTAGATCGCGAATAGAGGGTGAATTGATTGGTATTCGTCGTTTGTCAGTCACGGATATACGAGTATCGATCGACTGGCGACAAACTCACGTTAATGAATGGCTAATAAAATGCTCGAATCAGCAGATCAAAGTAAGGGGCAGCGATCGCCGCTTCTTCTGCGGTCATGAGGCTAGCAGCCGCATCTTTCAGAGAGCGCATTGCAACCTTCAGATTGGCAAGCGGAACACCCAGAGAAATATACATTTCCCGCATTCCCTCAAGACCAATATCTTCGAGTGGTTTGGCGTTGCCTGCCAACACGCAATAGCTCACTAGGCGAATATACCAGCTCTGATCTCGCTGACAAAGTGCTGTTTTCTGCGGATTGCCGCTGTTGCTGGGCGTCACCGGACAGGCTGACCAAAACCGCTGGCTGCCTTCCTCAACAATCTTGCGATCGTTTGCTGCCAGTTTTTGGGCAACCTTCAACCGCAATTCTCCAGTATTAAAAAAGTCTTGCAGCTTGGTTAATTCAGCGCTGCTAAGAAGGCGATCGGCATCATCAGACTGGGCAATGACCTGTGCAACTAAACTCATGTTTGGACTCCTCGGATGAAAATGTGATCAAGAACAATCAGCACGAAAGATAATCAACACGAAGAACAATCAACACGACAAGATCAGGCAACAAGACAAGGCTAAACAAAATTGTCAGAAGACTTTCTCACGCAGACTTTCAATGAAAACCTGCTAAGAAGCTTTCACCATCAGCCTGTATGATTAAGACCAGTAACTGATAGAAGCCACAGCCACTCCTTACACCTAACCGTCCGGACAAGCTTTAACTGTCAAAATTAAACTGATCAGAATTAACCTGAATTTAACCGTTCCGCCGATCGCTGTGTCGATTGCCCAGAGAACCAAGGCACTTAATGATGAGATGCGTCTGACCTTGATCGAATCGTGCTGAATCAAGCTACGAAACTGATAGCAATTGCATTACCAATTCGGGAACGCACAAAATCAAAAGTATGAACTCCGGGGCTTGCCCCGGCTGTTATTCCGCCCCAAGGGGCGGGGAATCTACCCAAAGAGATTGAACTTCATCTTCAATAAATAAAGTAGAAGTAATTCTCGAAAAGTGAAAGCTAATTTAACGAAAGTTAGCTTTAATTGCAATAAAAATTGATTAAGTCTGAAGACTAACAAATGCCAATCTCAAAAAATCAAATCCTGCTGAGAATGAAAGCGCTACATCTCGATTCTCTCCAGAGCTTTGAAGTCTTATTCATCAGCAAGTCTGCACTTGTCTGCAGTACTCTAATCAACACTTAATCAACATTATTTCTATAGACAAAGCTCAACTCAATTTATCAGCATCTCTCTATCAACTCGAAAAACATTTTAATTTCCAAGTATCTTAAAACAGATACCGCTTTCACAACCTTTCAGGAGGCAAACTGTGAACCTGAACGATCGCGATTACACCCTCATTATTGATAAAAGCAGCAGCATGTCTACGCCCGATCAGCGGGGCGGAAGGACTCGCTGGCAAGCAGTACAGGAATCGACACTGGCACTTGCTCGCCAATGCGAACAGCTTGATCCAGACGGCATCACAGTCTACCTGTTTTCAGGACGGTTCAAGCGATATGACAACGTCACTTCCGGCAAGGTTTCGCAGATCTTTATGGAAAATGAGCCGATGGGCACAACAAATCTGGCATCGGTGCTGCAAGATGCGCTAGAAAATTACTTTCGTCGCAAATCAGCCCATGAAACAAAAGCAGGCGGCGAAACGATTCTGGTGATCACAGACGGAGAACCGGACGATCTCAAAGCGGTGATGGCGATTATTGTTGGCGCGACGCGCAGAATGGATCGCAACGGGGAACTGGCAATTTCTTTTATCCAGATTGGAGACGACCTGCAAGCAACCCGCTTCCTTCAGGCACTTGATGACCAGATGCAAAATGTCGGCGCAAAATTTGATATCTGTGATGCAGTGACGATCGATGATATGAAAGATCGGACGATCGCAGAAGTGCTGCTCAAAGCAATCACCGACTAGGCAAATTGCAGACAAATGAGACAAAGGCTATAGAAGAATAGAGCGCAGAGCGATCACAGCGAAGACGAAGAAGACAGCGGAGTCATCACAGGGCTGCGGGCAGAAGGTTTCTGGTTGCTTTGCTTGCCGTTCTGTTTGCCAGGGGTACGACTGCTATCTAATAGCTCAACGTTGAAGCGATAGCCGACATTGCGAACGGTTTGAATCAGGTTAGGCTGGCGGGGATCAATCTCGATTTTCTTCCGGAGTGCCAGAACGTGGGTATCAACGGTGCGATGGTTATCAATTTCGTCGGGCCAGGCTCTGCGCAACAGTTCCGATCGCGTCAACGGCATTCCGCCCGCCTGAGCCAGCACATAGAGCAGGCTAAATTCCTGCGGGGTCAGGTCAATCAGCTCTTCCTTAAATCGCACCCGTCGCTGCACCAGGTCGATTTTGAGGTCGCCGTAGTCCAGGGAAGCAGGGGCGGCGATCGTGCGGCTGCGGCGAGTCAGGGCTTCGACTCTGGCGAGAAATTCCTGCATCCCGAAGGGTTTGGTCAGATAATCGTCTGCGCCTGTGCGCAAACCTCTGACAATGTCGGCTTCGCTTGTTCGGGCAGACAGCATCATGACCAGCACCTGGTGCTCTTGATGCAGCCAGCGGCAAAATTCAACCCCGTCCCCCTCAGACAGATCGGCGTCAAGAATGACGAGCTGGGGCTGACGATTGAGAAATACCTCTCTTGCCTGCTGCAGGTCTGCCGACTGATGCACACCAAAGCCAACCTGCTGCAAATGCCAGCCCAGCAGCGATCGAAGATGAGGATTGCCTTCAACAATCTGGATATAAACCAATCCCACGGCAGCACTCTCTTAAGAGGGAACCGAGAAGCTTCACAAATCCTTTAGAATTAGATTAAAGGGGAAGCAACTTTCCTTAAAGCTAACAAAGCCTTTGTCAGGGTTTTGTAACGATGGTTACGGAGCCTTGCCTAATCCAGCAACCAGGGTGCAGAATTTGTCAAACTGCTGATTGTATTGGAATCTTTTGATACCAGAAATCCGTATCAAAGCGTTTCAAGAGAGAGGTTAACCTCCAAAAATGAGTATTGCAGGAGAGATAGCAGGATAACTTTCCCTTTAAACTGATTGTAATCAGTTAGCGCAATCTAGAGGAGGGATGAAATCACCCGCTTGAGGGAAGCGCAAGGAATCAACCTCAATAGAATAAAAGAAACTAGTATAAATCCAGCCTGTGGTTTTTTATCTGGTATATCAGTGAATACGACTGACTGGCAGTGTGAAATTGTCGTTGATCCTGAAAGCGGGTCTGCTGCCTACCTTGGGACGGATTTGCGATCGATCGCTAACCGAGTAGACTACATCTTGCTCAATGTCGCAATTCGCACTAAACTAAGCGTTTAATCGAAATATCACTGAGCGTGTCTTCTGTCTCTTTATCGTAGGATTCTGGATCATCTCTAAACTTATGCTTCAGGATACTCAAACGATCCGCTATTACCAGCGACTCACCGACGCCCTCGTCGAGCAGTGGAATCGCGGATATCGGTTCGATGAGCTTCGGCTCTTTGTTGATGGCTATCTGGCTGCACTTCGTCACGCAAATGCGATCGAACCCTATATGATTCATCGCCTTGAAGAAGAAGTCACTCGTTATCTGTATGACCCGTCCAACTTTGAAATGCCCCAATCTGAACCCGATTATCGATAAGCAAAGTAAAACCCTCTGACTTGAGACAGCTCAAACACCAGGGGGTTTTGTTTTAAGGCTTGTTAAGAAGATCAGGAAGCGAGAGCCACTTCAACCATTTGCTGAAGCTCGCCCTTCTGATATAGCTCGATGAGGATGTCAGACCCGCCGACGAACTCACCGTTAATATAAACCTGCGGAATCGTGGGCCAGCTAGAATACTCCTTGATTCCCTGACGAATTTCGGGATCTGCCAGCACATCAAAGGTTTCAAAGGGAACGCCAAGCACGTTCAAAATCTGCACGACATTGTTGGAGAAACCACACTGAGGCATCAGCTTGTTTCCCTTCATGAACACCATGATCTTATTCGATCGGATCAAATCTTCGATACGTTGCTGTGCTTCGGGTGTCATAGAGCAGTTGAGGTTGGTTCTTACGCTTTTATGCTACGAGAAATTTGAATGAACAGGTCAGACCATTAAGCAATCTAACAAATTATGAACTTCAGATTTGAATCTGCGATCGTGGGTTAGACCCTTTCTACTGCCCTATGTCTGTAGTCTTATATCGCAGTTGCCTGCGCTGCCCAGTCCTGCGGGGTGAAAGTCTTCATCGTCAGGGCGTGAATTGCCTCGGAAGACATGGCTTGATTGAGCGCACGGTAAACGAGCTGATGCCGCTGCACTAGACTTTTGCCTTCAAACAGGGAAGAAACCACCACAACCTGGTAATGGTCGCCGCCGCCCGTTAAATCTTGAACCTGAACCTGGGCATCGGGCAGTCCCCCTTTGATCATTGCTTCAACCTGAGCTGGACTAACCATGAACGCTCCTGAAATCAAATGCGCAAGTGAATTGAGACAACCCTATTTTACTGTTGATTTTCCTGGTTCGATTGGGGAGCCGCCGAAGTTGACTGCCCACCCGATCGTGGAAATGGCGAGCTGACAAAGCCCAATTCATAAAGCTGCTGATATGCCTGCTGCCCCAGCTCACGGGTCGGGTTCTGGCTGCGAACAATTTGAATCAGCAGCGGCACGGCTAATTCCGGCTGGTTTCTCGCCCGATGCACGAGCGCAAGCTGATAGGTTGCCTGGTCGCGCATTTGAGCCGCCGCCACTGCCTGCTCTCGCTGGTCATCCGCAATGCGAGTGTCGATTCCGGCAAAGCTTCCGGCTAGCTCCTGGTGAAAGTTTGAGAGCTGGTTAAAGAGCTGGCGGGCATCTTGCAGCCGCTGAACTGCCAGGTCGTAATTCTGCGCTGAAACCGCGTTGCTGGCTTCTTCCATCAATCGTCTGCCGCCGCTAACGCTAAGCAGTGTCCCGTCCTGAGCCAGTGGACGAAGATCTGGCTCACTGCTGGGTTCAGCATTGGGTTCAGCATTGGGTTCAGCATTGACATCTGAGGGAGTGGCAGGCGTTTGTGCTTTTACCGGAACTGCCTGAATAAGCGCGATCGCACTTGCCAGGGAAACCAGCATCGTCAGGGAAACGGAACGTAAGCTGTGAAAGAATAGCATGAAATTGTTTTGCGAAATGGTGCGGTAGCGAACGAATACAGTCTTAGGGGATTTTACCATTGCCGTTCTCGCTCGATTTAATCTTCTTAAAGTTGCCGGAGCAGCTTTATTGCCTTGAGGCAGTTTAAGCTATGGCAGACGAGTGTTTTATCGTACAGGTTCCCCGATGACTGGCTCAATGCGATCGCCTCTCTGGATGTTTCCTTTGCCGGACGGCTATCCGGGCGACCTGGAAAACAAAATCCTGCTGCGGGGCGGTGCGAAAATCAAACTGCAAAAATGTCCCGATCGCTTTACTGTACGCCTGGTTCACCCGATCGCAAATTTGGCGCAGTGGGCAGGGAGTCTCGGCTGTGAACTCGATCGGGAGCTTCCCTCAATCGGACAAATTTCCCTGCGGGTAGAAGTCGATCGGCTTGAATCGGTGATGGCGCAACTGCGGCGACCTGCTCTGCGGGGAACTGACACGCGAGCGGCGGAAGCTGCTTTTGTGAGTCATGCCTATTATAGGGCTGATAGTCGATCTAAATCGGATGCTGATAGGTCTGAGACAGAGGTAAACCCGTCTGAAGCAAACCAGCCTATCTTTTATTTGACTGATCAGATTGCCCTACAGTTTCAGCCTCAGGTGACAGCACAGCAGATTGAAGCAATTATCCGCGCGGTGGGGCTTGAGGTGCTGAAGCTGATTCCGGGAATTCCAAAGGCGTTTGTTTATCAGCTCACTTCTGGGGCGATCGTCAATCCGCTAAAGCTGGCAAATCGTCTTATCTATCACCCTGATGTGCTGCTGGCAGAACCCAACGTTGCAGTTGCCGCATTTTTTGAGCCTCCTTCTGAACGTTCGTCAGACGCAAACCAGGGAACTGCAAGCCAGGGAACCGCAAACCAAAGAATAGTTACCAGCCAAAGAACGATAAACCAGGGAGCGCGATCGATTGTGGTTGCCGTGGTCGATCGGGTGAGGCAAGGCAGTTTCTCTACAAGGGGAATTGATCTGACTCATCCTGCCTTCAGCGGCATGGGCAAAATCGTCGCCCCGCTTGATTTATCTGCAGCGAATTTACGTTCAGCCGATGCTGCATTAGAGCAAACCGAGATTGGCAAGCCAGCCCAGCTCTCCTGGGGAACGATTTGCGCTCAGGCTGCGATCGGAGAAGGATTAGCTTCTGGCTCAGCTTCTGGCTTAACGATCGACGCAGCTCCCCCTGCTCCCAGAAGCACCGATCGAGAAACCGGAATTGCCCCAGGCTGCAGCTTAATGCCGATCGCGATCGACCCCGTGTTCGATGACAGTGCGATCGAGCAGATCTTGGATTGGGGAGTGCGGCAGGGGGCGGCGGTTGTGTGTGGAGCCATCCCAGACGATCGACTGCTCCCTTCTCTGCGACAGCGGGTAGCGGTGCAGCGGGCTGCAGCTCAGGGGCGCAACGGCAAAGGCTGTGTGGTGCTGGTGCAGGCAGGGTCAGCATGGGACGCTCTGCCCGATGTGTTGCCTGTCGAAATCGCTCCCGATCAGGACGATCGAACTCAAGCGATCGCAATGGGCATTGCGGCGGGACTTGCGGCACAGGTGCTAGCTGCCAACCCGGATCTCACTGCTGAGGAAGTGCGGCAAATTGTGCAGCAGGTGCATGCGCAAAGTCGAGCGTCTCTGGCAGTTCAGAGTTACGATATTCCTGCCCAATTAGAGATGGCGGTGAGCCTGGCGCTGCGCAGAGTTTCGCAATCTGCAGCCGCTCATCGAATCGGTGGGTCAGGTTTACAGGTGCTTGCGTTTGAGGATCGATCGCCGCAAACCATTCCAGATGGAGACGATCGAGGCATCCTGATCCCAATTCCCGTTCAGCAAACCGGAATCATTCGCAGTGTCGAAGTGAATCTGACGATCGAGCATTCCTTTTTAGGCGATCTGAAAATCTGGCTCATTCCACCTGTGGGCGATCCGATTCTGCTGCAAGACCGCACCCTGGGGAGGCTGACGCACCTCAATCACTGCTATGGACTGACGACAACGCCTCATCTCAGAAGCCTGCTGGGGCGATCGGCTCCGGGAGTGTGGCAGCTTCAGATCTGTGACTGTGCCCCCGCTCATCAGGGAATTCTTAGAGAATGGCAGCTTCGACTAGGCATTCAGCAGCCGAACCAGATGTCCTAACTCCGGCAGAATTAGCTTTTCCATCGCCAACCTCACCGCATTCGTAGAGCCGGGGAGCGAGAAAACAAGCTGAGGCCCGCAAATGCCTGCCACGGCTCGCGACGCCATCGCCCGTGAGCCAATGTCCTGATAGCTCAAGAAACGAAACAGTTCACCAAAGCCGGGCAGGGTTTTATCAAGCTGCTGCTCGATCGCATCATAGGTGGTGTCTCGTGGCGCGATTCCGGTGCCGCCGCTAAAAATGACTGTCTGAACTTCCGATCGCTGACTGAGCCGCTGCAGGTGCGCCTGAATTTGATCGGGTTCATCGGGAACCAGGATGTAGTCAGCGATCGAGTGTCCCGCCTGCTGCAGCAGTTCCTGAATGAGCTGTCCGCTGCGATCGGTTTCGGGAGTGCGGGTATCGCTGACCGTGACTACAGCACAGGCGACACAAATCGGCTGCTTGTCGGGATGAGGCGAGTGAGTCATCGCAGCAGTAAATTTAGAGGGTGTACAAGAGCAGCGGGGAGAGGGGGCAAATTGTTCAGTCGCTGATTCCGCTATGCGATTTGTCTCCCCGGCGTTGCTGAATAGATGTAGGATTCGCCCCTCCAACCCCCCACAATTCTGGCTACCGTGTACACACAAGTCGAACCTGGCTTCGTTTGAGGCTCTTTCACCCCCTAAATCCCCCACCAGTGGGGGACTTTGAACGGCTCGGAAGTCTCCCCTCGCGCTTTGAGCGCGGCAACTCACAAATTGGGGGGTTGGGGGGCGGTTCGACAGATGTGAATGGGTTTCAACCAGTTGTGTGGACACGGTAGCACAATTCTGGGGGGAACCAAGCCACTGTAAGCGTTCTTGTTGTAGCAGGCAATTCTACTGGTTTCAAAGTCCCCCACCTGTGGGGAATTTGGGGGGTGATCCAGGAGCTGAATTTGCACCGTTCAACATCTCAATTCAGCAATGCCGTCTTCCCCCTATCCAGAAACTTGATTGACCTGGCTAGCCCTGGTTTAGCCCCAAACCATGCTCTTCGGCATAGCGATTCATAAAGCGAATAAACCGCTCCCATTCTTCAGCGCTTCTGATGATGTAGGTTGCTTCGATCGCATCGGGCTGACCGTTGACAAACTTTGCATTCACTTCGCGAGTGGTCAGCTCCCCTTCCTCATCAATCAGGTACATCCCCGTGATGTCGGCGGTGCTGTCCTGGGCTAGCGCTCTGGGGTTTTGAAAATAGAAAGTTGCCTTGCCATTGCTGCCATCGCGAGCGCGCGTCACCCGTACATCAGGAACAACGTCTTCTGTAATGCCTCTTGAAAATTGAATTTCAGCCATGCCGTTTGTTTTTACTTCAATCGATCGTCAATACCCTATCTTGCCATTATTTGGCTCCTGGGAAGAGGTTAACTGGGATCATCGGCATCGGGCGCAAACTGCGATCGAGTGCGAAGCGGATTGCAAATCTGATTGGGCAGAAATCATACCAGAAGAAACTGGAGCAGCCCTCGCTGAATTGTCTCTGCTAGATAGGTACAGAAGCTGCGATCGATTTCGTTGGGGCGACTCAGCATTTCTGCGAGTAGACCCAGCTCAACGCTGAGGATTGGCACAGTCAGGGGATAGGGCAGCTCTTGCAAGGGGATTACTTTGCGATCGGGCAAATCGAGCGATGTCAGAAGCGTCTGGTGCAGTAGTTCGGCAAACGGTTGACTTTCGGGCGGCGCGTACTGAGTTTGAATGCCCAGGCGGGACAGTTCTTTTTCGAAGGGTTCTCCTTCTGAGGGAGTTGCGCTCAGTTCAGCACTCGACACCGCAACCAGACGAAGCTGAAGCAGCAAATCGGGCTGGAGTTGCTGGAGCACTGTCAGCTTTTTTGCAGGATCGATCGGGCGATCGTCGCTTTGAACACCTTGAATCAGCGTGGCTGCAACACCTGCCTGTTCGAGCCGTTCTGCGATTTGCGCTGCTACCCAAAAACCGATCGGGTCAGGACTGGCTGATTCCTCTGCTTGCGCCGGATCAGTTGCTCGATCGCAGCCCAGGTTGCAGCCCAGATCGATCGCCACTTGCAGCCTTTCTCCCACAGCCGTCAGCCGGGGAACCTGGAGCGCAGAATTGATGGCGATCGCATTATCCCCCCCATCCTGTTGCACGGTAGGAACTTCCTTGGCTTCTGCACCACTCTGCAATGCCTGATAAATCCAGGCGGCGACTTCTGCTCTGGTGACAGGCAACAGGGGCGAAAGCCGATGACTCTGCGGCAAAACCAGCAGCCGATGTGCCAGTGCTGTTGTAACTGCCGATAACGCAAGACTGGGAATCTCAGCTCGATCGCGAAAGTGCAGCAAATCAGGATCCCCGCCGCTCAATTTCAGTCCTTTCACCAATCCCACGATCGCCTGCCACCGGGCTAGGGGCTGTTCCGGGCAAAAAAGCGCATCTGCCTCGCGCTCGACAAATCCCATTCGCACTGCCTGGGCGATCGACTCCGCTGCCCAATGATCGGCAGGCACATCTCGAAAGCGGCGATCGGAATCGGCGACAGTTCCCTTGCCAGAAGCACCGGGCGACTGAAACGCACGCACCACCAGCGCGGCAAACTGGGCACGCGAAATCGGGCGATCGGGTTGAAATGTCCCGTCTGCAAAACAGCCCATGATTCGTCTGTCCAGCATTTCAGCGACAAAGGGCAGCGACCAGTGCTGCACCAGATCGGGCGGCGTGTGTGGTAAACCCAGCGGCGGATTGGAAGGGGCAGGATCGGGCAGTTCGGTTCGTTGTGGAGGCATCTCTCGCGCTGCTTCCCAGCCTCCGGTCTGCACAGGTTGGCAGGCACGAAACTCGATCGCCCCACGCACCGCCTGAAACGAGAGCAGATTTCCCGCCGCAATCACAGACTGCGATCCCACATTGCGAATTGCCAGCTCCCCATTGTCTTGAAAGTAATTGCCGCCGGGCGACTGGCGATCGCCCAAATCAGGGGCAGCCTGACTGAACACCACCAGCCCTTCTCCGGCATTCGCAGCAACCCGATTTTCTCGCAGCACCGGACGACTCGCCCCCGACAGCACCATGCCAACCTGGTTCTCGGTGATTTCGCTCTGGCAGATCAGCGGCGCAGCAAAGTCGCTCAGCGTCAAGCCAAAACGGTTTTGACTCAACAAACTGCGCTGAATTTCCCCTTTGGCGTAGCGCGTAAACGTGATCCCGCTTGCTCGATTGTGCAGCAACCAGCAGTTCAAAATCGTGGGCGTGGCTTCTCCAGTGACAAAAATGCCTTCACGTCCGCAGTGGCTGATCCGACAGTGAGCGATCGTCACTGCCGCTGCTTCAATCCAGATCCCGGTTCCTTTGGGATGGGAATTTGTCACAGTCACACCCCGGATCTGAGCCATCTCTGCCAGCACCAGGGCAACATTTTGCCTGCCAAACGCTGCGCTTCTCCAGTCGCCACCGCCCACGATCGCCGTTTCATTCCCCCGCGTGGGGACATCTCCCACCACCGTCACACCGGGCGGAATTTGCAGCGGAAACCGTTCTCCCTGTGCTGCGTCATAGCAGCCCGGCTGAAGATAGATCACTGCCCCAGAAGCAGCCTGCTGGAGCGCATAAGACAAGGTTTTGAACGGCTGCGCACGACTGCCAATTCTCTCACGGGGGGCACTGCTGGCGATCGCCTCACGGTTTGCAGCAACTTCGCCAGTTCCGGCAACCTCATGATCTCCGGCAGCCTCATCAGTTCCAGCAACCGGATCAACAAAAATCTCAAACAATTGCTCAGACAGAAGTTCAGCAGGCTGGAGATCTTCCATAAGTTGAATCAGGAGTTGAATCGGGCAAAAACAAAGGAAAATTTCAGAGAAGCATAGCGTCCTATAGAAATCAAATGTCCCTCCAGCGATTGATTTCCCAGTTCATGACGTCTGCAACAACAAATCTATCGGTATGATTGGTCATAAACTCACTGAATCAGGCAGTTTTGCGATCGAGCCAGCAAACATGGTGATAACAGTTCTGGTTTTTAATGTTTTGATTGCTTCGCTGTGTTTTTACGCTGCCTGGCGGCTCTGGCAGTTGCGGAAAACCCTCGCCAAAGCAGCCGATGCCCTGCTCGCGGCTGAAAAAAGCACCCACAGCGTCCTGCACGATGCGCCCAGGTTTGTCTTAAAGGGGCAAAGCGGCACAGCCGCCGCCCGCCAGCAATATCGGAAAGCCGCAGCTCAGCTTGAGAAAGCGCAAAAATTGCTTGCCTTGCTGGGTTTGGGGCAGATTGTCTGGCAACAGTATCGATCGGTGATCCCGCCCCGAAGAACTCAGCGACTGACCCTTTTTGCCCGCATGATTCGGTCTCGTGTCCGATGAAGTTCACAGTTAAAGGCACGATCGCTCCGGAAATTGTCTAATCTTGAAGTAGCTAATCTTGAAATAGATTAAATCGAGATGTTCTGAACCGAATAGTCGATTCAGCAGCGATTCAGCAGAAAGGTGAAATGACCATGACAGAGAACCGTTCCGGAGGATCTGGAGTATTTGTAGGGGGATTACTGGTTGGGGCAGTTGTGGGGGTGGTAAGTGGGCTGCTCATTGCGCCCCGATCGGGTCGAGAAACCCGGCAGTTTTTGAAAAAATCGGCAGATGCGCTGCCTGAGCTGGCAGAAGACCTCTCCACGAGTGTCCAAATCCAAGCCGATCGCCTTTCAGAAACAGCACTGCGCAACTGGGACAAAACGCTGACTCGGCTGCAGGAAGCAATCTCGGCAGGACTCGAAGCCAGCCAGCGCGAACGGCAGGTTCTGGAGCAGCAGGAAACGCGATCGGTCGTCGAACCCCGTCCTTCTATGCGAGATTCGGCATAAAAGTGTAGGGCAGAAACCTCAGCGCGATCTGAGTAAGTCATCTGGATAGCTGATTGGGAAAAGTGATCGGGACAGTCGATCGTCGAAGAACGACCGTTGAAGAACGAATCGTTGAAGAAAGTTGGCGTGATAGGGAAACAGTGTGGTAGACCCTTTGTTTTGGCTAGGACTCTCGATTTTGCTGGTTGCTGTCAGTATTACGGCAGTGCTGATGGCTGCTTTGCCTGCCTTTCGGGAACTAGCGCGGGCAGCCCGGAGCGCCGAAAAGCTCTTTGACACGCTCAACCGGGAACTGCCGCCCACCCTGGAAGCAATCCGCCTGACCAGCATGGAAATTACTGAGCTGACAGACGACATGACCGAGGGCGTGCAAAACGTCGGTCGAATGACCCAGCAAATGGATCAGGGCGTGAGCGGTGTGAAACAGCAGGCAAAACAGGCGCAAATCACCACGCGCAGCATTGTTGCTGGATTCAAGGCTGCTCTGGGAGCGTTTACCCGTCCTTCACGTCGTGCAGCGCCCCCCCGTCCTCGCTTGCCCGTTTCGCAGGTCGAGGAAGTGGAGGAATTTGAAGAATTTGAGGTGCTGGAAGAGCTTGAAACTGAGCAGGTTTCTTTTGCTAATGAAGTTCCTGCCCGTGGTCAAGCCACCCCTCCTGTCGAAAAGATGTCTTACAAAAGTGCAGATCGAGTAGGGGCAGATCAGGCTGCGGTAGACCCGGCGGACTCAGACCTTGAAGCTGAGGAGCCAGAAACACCCCATGACGGCAATACTCACGGCAAGGCTCACGCGCCCCAGCTTCGCCCCTCCAGTTCTCCGCAACTCAACCTGCCGCCTGCTGCCTCGCCCCAAATGCCGCCTTTGTCAGTGGAATCGCGATCGGCTGAATCCCGCGAGTCACGGCGAGAACGCCAGAACTAACAGCTTTAGATCTCCACCTTTCTAGATTCTCACTGTTAAATTTCCACTTCGGGCAGATTCATCACCGATCGATAATGTGACTCAACCTGCTGCACCGTGGGCGATTGGCGATTGGCTTGCCACTGGCTGCGATCGAAAAGCTCCTGCCGCAGCCGATCCACGTCGATCGTTTGCACCCTTCCCCCAGACACCGTGAGTTGACCGTTGACCCAGACGTGAGCCACTGCGCCCGCAGGTCTACCCATCACCAGCAAGCCGATCGGATCAGTGCGAGGCAGCAGCGACAGATTGGTCAGGTCATACAGCACCAGGTCTGCTTTTTTGCCCACCGTCAGCGAACCCGTCTGGTCAGCTAGATTGAGACCCGTTGCCCCGCCCCAAGATGCCATCTCGATCGCTTCACGGGGGCTGATCCAGTGGCGATAGTCAGTATCAGTAACATTGTGCAGCAGCGTGCCAATCTTGATCGCCTCCAGCAAATCTTGACCGTCGTTGCTGGCTGAACCGTCGCAGCCAAAGGTGACATTCACACCTGCCTGACGACATTTCAAAATTGGTGCAATGCCGCTGCCCAGCCGCAAATTGCTGAGGGGATTGTGGACCACCGTCGATCGCGTTTCTGCCAGGATTTTGATATCGGCATCATCCAGCCAGACGCAGTGCGCCAGCGAGGTGCGAGAGGTAAGAAATCCCAGGTGCTTCAGGTGCTCAACGGCGCTGTAGCCATATTTTTCCTGGGCAAGCAACTGCTGCGCTCTGGTTTCAAGCAAATGGGTGTGACAGCAAAGCTGATAGCGATCGCTCAACGCCACGCACCCCTCAAACAGCGCATCCGAACAGAGCTGCATTCCGGTGGGTGCCAGCATTATGTGAATTCCGGCTTCGGGACGATGCAAGCGATCGATTGTCTGATCCATCAGTGCCAGTGTCTCTTCGGTCGTGCGGAGATAGGGCTGGTGGTCGCGAGATTTGCCCCCCGAAGGAATGCTGGCTGTGAGCGAGGCATCCTGGATCAGCGGTCCAACAAAGGCACGAATGCCGATTTCCTGATAGGCACGGGCAGCAGCAGCGATCGTCTCTTCCTCCTGTCCGGGAATCAGCACCAGATGATCCACCACGCAGGTTCCACCCGACAGCAGGGTTTCAACTGCCGTTGCCAGGGCACTGAGGTAAATTTGCTCTGGGTTCAGCGGGGCAAAGTCATAGAGTTCTGCCAGCCACAGCTCCAGCGGATAAGGCGGAATGATGCCGCGCTGCCATATTTCTGAAGAGTGCGTGTGCGCATTGACAAATCCTGGCAGGAGCAGCTTGTCTTGCCCATTGATAACCGTTCCAACAGGCTCCAGATTGGGCGCAATGGCAGTAATGCGATCGGCTTCAATCCGAACATCCACTACTGCATAGCCTGACTCGATCGGAATGAGCGCGTTTTGAATTGTGAAACTCACAGCAAGTCCTCAGAAATTGCGAAAGAAATTGCGAAAAAGTGGTTGCCTCAAGCCAAAATCATTCGTTGAGTTGAATGTTACAGAATCTGCCGCCACTCGATCTTGCACAGCAGCCCGAACTCTGAAGCTTTATCATAAACGATCGATTTTCGCTTCCGGGTCACACACTGTACAGCATTGCTAGAATGCCCTGACTCCCAAGATCCCTTTCTCCGGGAAGGGGCAAAATTTGAGCCATGCTGATCTGTCGTTCTCGTGCATTCAGTGACCTGTTTCCCGACCTGAGTATGATAAGTGGAGTGCGAATTGAGACCAAATCTCCATTTGCCAAAGCAGCTCCACTCGCAGACCCACTCGCAGACCCACTCGCAGACCCACTCGCAGACCCACTGAGCACAGGTTTATGTTTGAGCGAATTACCCTTCCTGACAATGTATTGCCCCCCGTTTCTCCCTACTGTCATGCTGTCCGAGCCGGGGATTTTCTCTTTGTCACCGGGCAGCTTGCCCAAAACCCAGAAACCGGACAGGTCGATCGGGGGTCGATCGAGGAGCAGACCCATCGCGTGATGCAAAACCTGCAGCTTGTGCTGGATCAGGCTGGCAGCAGTTTCGACCGGGTGGTGATGGCGCGTGTTTTTCTGACTGATTTTCGCCACCTGACGACCGTGAATCAAATCTATGCGTCCTATTTTCCCAGCGGCAACTTCCCTGGCAGAACGGCGATCGGCGTTACTGCCCTGGCTGGCTTCGGCGACGTTGAAATTGACCTGATTGCTTATTGCGGCACCTGATCCGATCGCCCCTTCTCCCCAGGGGGTTTCAAAATTCACAGCATTGAAACACGATCGCCCGATCGCTGTCATATGGGCAGACTATCTTATTCTCTAGATAGGTTCACGATGCACACACTCCTCACACCACAGAACTTTCCCGGTCGTCGTGCCGGGATTTTTAATGTCCAGGATTCTCTACACTATCCTAGAAGAACTGTTTGATTGTCGGGTCGATCGCAACGATGCTGAATATTCCTCAACTGCTGGCGCAAGAACTTTCTCTCAGGATTTCCCAGGTCGAGAGTGCTCTAGAACTCTTTGCAGAAGGAGCTACAATTCCGTTTATTGCGCGTTATCGAAAAGAGCGCACAGGTGAACTGAACGAAACACAGCTGCGGGATTTGCTCGATCGCCACACTTACTTAACCGAGCTAGAAGACCGCAAAGCCGTGATTCTGAAATCGATCGCGGATCAGGGCAAACTCACCGAGGAACTGCAGCAGGCGATCGAAACCTGTTTGCTCAAAACCGAGCTAGAAGATCTGTATTTGCCTTACCGTCCAAAACGACGCACCAGAGCCACGATCGCTCGCGAAAAGGGATTAGAGCCGCTGGCAGACTGGATCAAATCGCTGAATCAGCCTGGGGCAAAGGCAGCCGCTCTGGAGCCTGAGGCGGCAAAGTATGTGTCCGAAGAGAAGGGGGTGAAGTCGGCGGCAGAGGCTCTGAAGGGCGCATCGGATATTCTGGCAGAGGAAGTGGCGGATCAGGCGCATCTGCGATCGTATCTGCGCCAGTTTTTGATGGAGGGGCTGTTTGTGTCGCAGGTGAAAGAAGAATTTCCTGAAGGCACGACTAAATTTGAAATGTATCGCCGCTATCAGTCAAAGGTGAAGACGATCGCGCCTCACAACCTGCTGGCGCTCTATCGAGGCGAAACCGAAGGCGTGCTGGAAGTGGAGCTGAGCTTTGATGCCGATGCGGTGCAGAGCTATCTGGAACAGGAGGAAATTCGCACCCCGGCTGCGCCGATTCGTCAGTTTTATCGGGAGATGCTGAAAGATGCTTTCGATCGCCTGATGAAGACTTCTCTAATTGGCGAAGTGCGGGCTGAGAAAAAGCTGGAAGCCGATGTCGAATCGATCAAAACCTTTGAGGCAAATTTGCGCGAACTGCTGCTGTCTGCTCCGGCGGGGATGAAGCCGACGTTGGCGATCGATCCGGGATTTCGCACAGGCTGTAAGGTGTCGGTGCTGGATCAGACCGGAAAGTTTCTGGAATACCAGACGATTTTTCCCCACCAGGCAGAGGGACAGCGCACACAAGCAGCGAAAACGCTAAAGACGCTGATTGAAAAATACCAGATCGAGCTGATTGCGATCGGCAACGGCACGGCAGGACGAGAAACCGATGAGTTTGTGGCGGAAGTGCTGCAAACGCTGGAGCGAAAGCCAATCAAAGTGATGGTGAATGAGTCGGGCGCGTCGATCTATTCTGCCAGTCCTGTGGCGATCGAGGAATTTCCCGACCAGGATATTACGGTGCGGGGCGCAATCAGCATTGGGCGACGGCTGCAGGATCCCTTAGCAGAGCTAGTGAAAATTGACCCAAAATCGATCGGCGTGGGGCAATATCAGCATGACGTGGATCAAAAGCTGCTGAAGAAAAAGCTGGATGAAACGGTGGAAAGCTGCGTGAACTATGTCGGTGTCGATTTAAACACAGCATCGAAACAGCTCCTTAGCTATGTGTCGGGCATTTCGGCGGCAGTCGCAAACAATATCGTCGCGTATCGCAACCAGAACGGGGCATTTCGCGATCGCAAAGAGCTGCTAAAAGTCGCAAAACTGGGACCCAAAGCCTTTGAGCAGGCGGCGGGGTTTCTGCGAATTCGAGACGGCAAAAATCCCCTGGACAATACCGCAGTTCACCCGGAAAGCTATGCGGTGGTGCAGCGAATTGCCGCTGATCTGGAAGTGACGCTCGATCGCATTATCGAGGTTGCCGATCGCCTCAAGAAAACCAACCTGAAGAAATATGTGACAGAGACGATCGGAGAGCCGACGCTACGCGACATTCTGGCGGAGTTAGAGAAGCCCGGACGCGACCCCCGCGCCGAATTCAAATACGCCACCTTTAAGGAAGGCATCAAGGAAATCAGCGACCTGAAACCGGGGATAGAACTGGAAGGCATTGTCACTAACGTTGCGAACTTTGGCGCGTTCGTCGATATCGGTGTGCATCAGGATGGGCTGGTTCACGTTTCCCAGCTTGCCGATCGCTTTATCAGCGACCCGAAGCAAATTGTCAAAGTCGGGCAGGTGGTGAAGGTGCGAGTGCTGGAAGTGAATGAGGCACTGAAGCGAATTAGCCTTTCGATGCGATCGGCTGAAGCAGGCGAAACGCCTCGTACAGGACAGGCAAAATCGCAGCATCAGCCGCCTACAAAACCGCAGAACAAACCGCAAGCTAAACCGCAAAATCAGCCTCAAACCAAATCGCAATCCGAGCAGAAATCCGGGCAGCAAAACCTATCAGAATCCAAAGCCCAGAAGCCTCCCAGTCTGGATGATTTAAAGGCTAAATTTAACCGCAAAGCGTGAGCAAGTGATTACATCCATGTAAACAATGTAAAGCCGAGAAGATGTAAAGAATAATAGAGGAGCAGTCAACAATTGTGATTGCTCCCCTATGATCTGAAGTATAGAGAAACATCTCCTCAACGCTTCAACTTCATTCACATTATCGTTCTACGAATTAGGCTTAAGACGGGATGCAGGGAGAGAACCTCTGCGTGAGGTCTTATCCCCCATATCCCCTTGCTGTCATCTAATTGCGTAGCGCTATAATCCGAATTCATTCACACCAATTTCATTCTTGATGATTGAGCTTGCTCCCATTTGCGATCGATCGCAAATTTATCTCATTGCTGATTTTTCTATCATTACAAGCAGTTAGGTTATTGAAAGCCATCGATACTCCATAATCTGATTCGGTCTACCGTCCACCCTAACTCGATTGAGGTCAAAACCATGAAGATTTTCCAGTCATTCCGTGATGTAGTTCGCTATTTGGCTGAAGGTGTGGCGCGCTTTTTCGATAAGAATGATTATCCCGAAACTGGGGTACAGCCATATACCGGAGATGCCTATTCTCAATGGGTTGACTTCGAGCGAATTGAAAAGTAGTTTCTCAAAAATACAGCTTTCACCAGGGGGCTTCGCCCCTGCACCCCGTTTAAATTCTAGATTTGGCTCAAAGGTTGACCTCCAAATCGTACCTGAGCCAACAACGAGCAGGTGACTGAGAATTGGCTTCTGAATCGATCGCGTCTGGCTAAAGACCGATCAAATTAAGAACTCAAATTTCAGTCATCTGCTTTACTGCAGTGATTTATTGCTAAACCCGTCCCAACTTAACGAGTTTCTGAAGCTGCCGACTTTCCAGTTCCAAAATGCGTCGGGCAAACTCAGAATCGCGATCGAGCAAATCATCGAGCGCATCAATCGGAACTGCCAGAATGCGTGTTTTTTCGCTTTTCGCCAGGATCGTATTTTCTGAGTTGCTGTGGGTTAAAACTTCCAGTTCGTCCAGCGTTTGTCCGAGATGAAGCCGCTCCACCCGCACGCCCTCGGCAGTCTGGTAGTGAATGCTAGCATCGCCTTCAATCAGCAGCAGCAGTTCCCGGCAGGTATCACCCGCCTCAGTAATCGCATCATCGATCGCATAAGTTCTGATTTCAACACGATCGCCCAGCACCATCAGCGTATCGCTTTGCAGACGATGAAAGAAGTCGCTGTTTGCCAGATGCACAAGTTTTTCTAGTCTCGGAAATGCGCTCAGAGGTGGGGTAGGTGGAAGTGACAGCAGTAGGTTTGCCGTGTCTTGCAGCAGCGGCGTTGTCTGGTCAGATGAGTCCCGCAGAATCTTTTGAGCAGCCGCCTGGGCACGTTCTGTATCCAGTTGGGCGATCGTGTAGAGAGCCGTTGCCTGCATCAGCGCGCTGTAGTAGTGCAGCAGATTTTCGAGGTGGCTCAGGGTGTTCTGCAGGGTATCTTGCAGGGCATCCTGCATTGGTTCCTCCACGTCAGGGAGTGAAGGCTTGGCGGGCTGCATCAGCAATTCCATCACGTCGCGCTGTAGATGGGTCTGCCAATCCTTCCGGCTCACCGCTTCTGTTACCAGATGGGGCGCAAACTGCTTCAGGGATTGGGCGATCGCCATTGCGCTGGGCTGGTCTTTAAGAGACACAATCGTTTCCAGAATCGATCGCACGATCAGCTCTTGTTTGTGACAAATTCCTTCTTTCAGCAATTTCTGGACGGCAGAATGTGCCTGTAGAGTTGGGTGATCGAGCGATCGACTGCAATCTGTCCATTCTGACAATCGCGCCAGCAGCGCTTCTGCTTTTTGAACAGTGCCCGCATCAGATTCCAAGCCGCTTAAAATCCACTCTTCTTCCTGAGGTGTGATCGAGTATTCGCGGCGCAGTGCCCGCATGGTTTCTGAGTTTTGAGGAGAAGACACAGCCGCTTCTAAGTTTGGCTGTCTTTGCTGGAGCCGCATGAATCGATCCAGCGATTTTTGATAGCCGCTGAGCCGGATTTGATTTTCGAGCGATCGCTTACGATGAGGGTTCAACAGTTCCGGGTCTTCCACGCCCAGTTCCTCCAGCACCTCCCGGTGTTCGTCATCAGAGACGCCCAACTCCTGACGCATTTGCTGCAAAACTTCCAGACTGCTTGAGGTATCGATGTATCCCTCTTCTAATGCTTCTCGCACCACCCCTTTGTATGCCTCGTGCCGTTTCTCGCGGCTGAAGTCAGGCAGAACCTTTGCCAGAACGTATACTTCATTCGTATGAAGATCGTTAAGAGAACGCCCATCTAGATACTGAGACACATCAAGCTGCAATCGTTGAAGCTGCTTCCGAAATCGACTTGCGAGATTTTCACGGGAATATAGCTCTGAATTGCGCCGCCAGCTTTTTTGCAGCCATAGCGTACTGAGAAAGACAATACTCAGATCAAATCCATACTGCACCCAGAGCGGCGTGAGCTGAAGCAGCGGACGACCCGCAAAGAAAAAGAAAAAGTTAAAAATGGCAAAGGTACAGATAACAAAAATTCGATGGCGAATCAAATCAGGATTTGAATTTGAATGATGCTGCTGATGATGAGTTTTGATCCGCTTTTCAATCCAGTTTCCCGCAAAGTAGGCGATCGCCGTAAACCCACCCAGCACCAGCGGCACTGCAAAGAGTTTTGGAATCTGAATTGGCTGACCCAACAAATAAAGTCCAGGATCCATAAGCGCAGCAAGCTGATTGGGATCGCGATTCCAAACCCCTGAAAAGTAATAGTCCCAGTTGCCCGCGTACAGATAGTAATAGAGAAAATATCCCACTACCAAGCCAACATAGCCATAGCGAATCAGCGATTCTTCAGGTTTATTTAAACCATCCCAATAGGTTCTCTCCGCGTCGATATCAATACAGGGACTCTGACATGCAACACAGGCGCTTTGCTCACTCCCATCCGGCTGCACCGTGCGACACATCGACTGGGTAACGCGCTGCTCGCTCATGTGTGCCTTGCTGCCCAGCAGTCCCCTCGGCTCACTAAAAATCGTCTGCACCGGAGCCATCGGACAAAAATATTGACACCAGGATTTGCCGCCGTAATAGTAGCCAACCGCGATCGCCATGACGATCGTAAACACAAGCCACAGCCCCAACACCAGGCGATCGGCATTAAAAAACAAAATTCGCCCGCACAGCCCCGCGAACAGCCAGCCAAACTGCACATAAGGATAATTTCTGCCGAGCCAGGAATCGGACTTCACCTTTGCCAGCTCATAGCGCACCTTTCCCGTTTTCTGATTTTCCCGTTTGAACTGCCGCTGCCAGCCCAGCGAGCGCGGAATTTGAGAAAGAAACGAGAGTGGACAAATGCGCCGCCACAGCTCATGTCCAAACACCAGCAAAATGAAAATTCCTGAAGGGACGATCGCTCCCCAAAACAAAGTTGCTCCAATGGGGTAGGGCTGCTCTTCAACACACCTGCCCTGCACCTGCACACACTCACCCGAAAGCCGCAGTGGACTCCAGGGATGGTCCGGCTCTGTGAGCGCCGCCGTCCAGGGATCGTAAAACAGCGATGCGATCACAAGCAGCCAGCCGATCGTCAACACCCAGCGAATCCAGTGCATTCGACGTTCCGGCAGTTGTGCAAACATTCGTAGAACTCTCCAAATCGCTTGGTATTGGTATCTTAAGGATTTGAGTTTAAGAACTTGTGTCGCCTCAACGTTCTTTTAACGGAATGATTGTTTTTTTCGCAGATAAGTATAGATCCGCTTTAATGGTTAGTTTCATCTCCTGAATCCGCTGATAAAGGCGTTTGTCTCTGCGATAAAGCCACCACTCAAATAGCAATTCTGGCAATTTGAAGACCGGGATCTCAGCTCGTTCAGAATTTCTTCGATTCCTGAAAGCGTGTGGTTGTGTCCCACAAACGGATCCAGTTCAGGTGACTGAAAGAGATGCTGAATCTGCTCCAGATGCAAACTGATATCGCATCCATCCAAGCCATCCTGGAGGCGATCGGGCTGAACCAGGGTCACTCGTTGCTTTCTCCTACCAAAGTCCTCTTACCGGATCGTTCTCAGATTCGTCTGCGGGTTGATTCTCAGATTGATTCTCAGATTGATTCTCAGGTTGATTCTCAGGTTGATTCTCAGTCTCGTTCCCAGATGACTCAACTTCGTCAGTTTGAGCAACAAAGCGTAAAACACCTGCTCCCTGCTCTGCCTCATAGAAAATTGTTAATCCCTGGGGATTCACTTCATAGTTTTGTGCCCCCTGCAGCGCGGTCAGATATCGAGTCTCCTGAGCTATCACGGGCGGTTCGCAAGCCATAAACGTGGAAGCAAGCGGACCAATACTAAGCTGTGTTCCCTCGGTTTGATAGCTGCCCATAAAGCGATTGCACCCGCCTGAACCAAAGATTCTGCCATCTGCAAACTCTGCGGTGGGTACGTTGTCGGATGACGGAAGCATGGGCATTGGCGAGTTCACTTCAGTCATATTCGCCAGTCGCCAACTGCCGCTGAGTGAAGATGTTTGAGCCATCTGTAAGGACATTCCCGCTGGAGAAGATTCCAAACTGCTAACTTGAGCCGTTGCAGGCAACAAACAAGACAAGTTTGCAGCCGCAACAAGTAAAGTCAATCTGAGCCAACCCTGTACTTTAAGCATTTCTTGTACTTTCATTTTCTTAGCCATTTTCTTAAATATTTTTTATCTTTTTACAAGACTACTCACAAGACTACTCAGAGTAATTGGTGAGTGCAATCATCGCTTCGTCAATATCTGCTTTACTTAAAATTAGAACGCATAAATTAGCCTTCCAGAAACATTCGTTGAGCAGCGAAACACGTCTCCTGCATAGAATCCCTGCTGAATTGCCTTTTGACTCAGCCCAACCGATGCAGAAGTGATGTAAAGATCCGTTAGATGGGAACCGCCAAAGGCAACGCTGGTCGGGCGTTGAATTGGCAGCTTGATGCGTCCCAGTTCCTGTCCTTCTGGTGTAAAGCAAGCAATGCACCAGCCATCCCACAATGCAGACCAGAGGTTTCCCTCCACATCGATCGCCAACCCATCCGGTTCCACTTCCTCATCACTCAAATCAATCAAAAGCCGCCGATCGCGAATCGTGCCTGTTTCTACCTCAAAGTCATAGGCATAGATTTTGTGGGGAGCAGAATCGGTCAGATAGAACGTTGAATGGTCTGGACTCCAGCCCAAGCCATTTGAAATCGTCAGCCCGGTTTCCATGACCTGCATAGAACCATCCGGATCGTAGCGGTAAAGTTCTGCCTGTTCTGGTGCTTCGCTCACTGAGCCAATCCAAAAGCGTCCCTGAGCATCGCACTTGCCGTCATTAAAGCGCGTGTTGGGATAGGGAAATTGAACTTGGTGCAGCGTTGTAGTTTCGCCAGTTTCCGGATTCAATAATGCAATTCGATCGCCCAGCGCCATCAAAATTTGACCGTCTTTTGCCAGGACGATCGCACTCACCGGAGCCTCTAATTCAAAGAAGCGATCGTTCTCCGTTGCCGGATCAAACCGATGAACCCGGTAATTGAACACATCGACCCAAAACAGCACCTGGCGATCGGCATCCCACACCGGACACTCACCCAAGCGGGCACGGGCAGACAGGACATTCTGAACGGATTGCTGTTGGGGAATGGTCATTTGCTGTTTATCGTGGGTCATGGGTGATTCATCATTTGTCTTATTGCTTTTTCCACGCTCTGAAGGTACGAAGGTACGCAGGGGTGTGGGGAGCTGTAACCCATGACTCACGATCGCTAAGCTTCATACCTTGCCAGTTCCCCCGGCGTGACGGTAGCCAGCACGGTTTCTGGCGTGAAGTAGCCCAACCCCTGAATGATGCGAGCGATGCAGCCTGTCCATCCGGTTTGGTGACTGGCTCCCACCCCTGCTCCGTTATCGCCGTTGAAATATTCGTAGAACAAAATCAGATCGCGCCAGTAGGGATCGGTCTGAAATTTTTCAGTTTCGCCATAGAGCGGACGACGCCCTGATTCATCTTTGAGAAAAATGCCGACAATTCGTTCGCTGATACGGATAGTAATTTCAAACAGCGTTTCTTCCTTTCCTGACCCGGTCGGATACTCGATTTTAAACGCATCGCCATAGTAGCTGTAGAATTGCAGAAGCGATCGAATCAGCAGCAGATTTACAGGCATCCAGATTGGACCACGCCAGTTTGAGTTGCCGCCAAACATCCCGGAAGTCGAATCGCCAGGCACATAGCCAACTTTATATTCCTGCTTGTTGTGATAGAAGTAATAGGGATGTTCCAGGTGATAGCGCGATAGAGAACGAATGCCGTAATCGCTGAGAAATTCTGATTCATCCAGCATGTATTTCAGGACGCGGCGCAGCTTGCTTTCAGTGAGAATCGACAGCATCAACCGATTTTGTATCCCGTACTGGTGCGGTAGGTGAACGTTATGCGTTAATTCGGGGTGCTGCATGATAAATTTTTGCGCCACGTCTCTAAAGTGAGGCAGTTTGTCAAATGCTTCTCGCGGGAAAACCGCAACCGCCATCAGCGACAACAAGCCCACCAGCGATCGCACCTTGAGGCGGGTTGAATGACCGTCTGGAAAATGCAGCACATCATAAAAGAAACCGTCTTCTTCGTCCCACAATTCGTCGTAGTTTTCGCCAATGCGATCCATTGCGCCTGCGATCCACATCGTATGTTCAAAGAACTTGATCGCAAAGTCTTCATACAGCGGATCGTGAAGCGCTAGCTCGATCGCAATCTGAAACATGCGCTGACTGAAAAACACCATCCAGGATGTTCCATCTGCCTGATCCAGATAGCCTCCCGTGGGTAAAGGCGAACTGCGATCGAACACACCAATATTATCCAGTCCCAGAAAGCCACCCTGAAAGAGATTGTTGCCGCCTTCGTCTTTGCGGTTAACCCACCAGGTAAAGTTAATCAGCAGCTTGGAGAACGCATATTTAAGAAAATCGATATCACCCTTGCCGCCATTTCTTTCGCGATCGCGGGTGTAAATCTCCCAGGTGGCAAAAGCGTGAACGGGGGGGTTAACATCGCCAAAGTTCCACTCATAAGCCGGAATCTGCCCGTTGGGATGCAGATAATCTTCCCGCAGCATCAGCATCAACTGCTGTTTGGCAAAATCCGGGTCAATTAGACTAATCGGGATCACATGAAACGCCAGATCCCACGCCGCGTACCAGGGATACTCCCACTTGTCGGGCATCGACACCACGTCATCGTTGAGCATGTGGAACCAGTCGCTGTTGCGAATGTGCCTCCGTTCATCAGAGGGTGTCCAGGGCGTGATGCCGCGTTCCCGCAGCCACTGATCCAGGTCGTAGTAGAAATATTGTTTTGTCCACATCATGCCTGCTAGTGCCTGCCGCATTACGTTCGCGCGATCGGCATCTGCCTGCACCTGCGGCGGGATTACTGTTGCAAAAAACTCGTCGGCTTCCTTGAGTCGAGCCGCAAACGCCTGTTCAAAACCAATGCCAAACGGATCGCCCATCTGATTTGGATCGTACCTAGTCAGGCGTAAGCGAATTACTTTTGTCTCACCCGCCTCAATCATCATTTCATAGTGGGGTGCAACTTTTGTACCGCCATGATGCGGATTAACGACATCCTTCTGTCCATGCACGATGTAGCTGTTGATGCCGTCTTTCACATAAGGGCTGGCATTTGTTGTCCCAAACAGCCGCTCATTGTTGGTTTCATTTTCTGTAAACAGCAGCGGCGCAACCCCATCGCAGTAAAAATAATAGTCTTTGATGTATTGATCCAGCAGGGTATCGGTGATGTGGGCATGAACAATACTGTTGCCCGTTCCCTCGATCTTATTGAGGGTTGGCTTCGCACCCCCGTCTGCCCAGCTCCAGGTATTTCGAAACCAAAGGGTCGGCAAGAGATGAATTGGTGCAGCTTCCGGTCCTCGATTTGCAATGCTGATTTTAATCAAAATATCTTCGGCATCGGCTTTGGCGTATTCCAGAAACACATCAAAGTAGCGATCGTCGTCAAAGATGCCTGTCTCTAATAATTCATACTCCAGCTCATAGCGATTGCGATTCCGATTTGTTTCTACCAGATCGTTGTAAGGAAACGCTGCCTGAGGATATTTGTAGAGATACTTCATGTAGGAGTGCGTTGGCGTACTGTCGAGGTAAAAGTAATACTCTTTCACATCCTCGCCGTGGTTGCCTTCGCTATTCGTTAAGCCAAACAGACGCTCCTTGAGAATCGGATCGTTACCATTCCACAATGCCAGCGCAAAGCAGAGCAAATTATGATTATCGGTAATGCCGCCCAGCCCGTCTTCACCCCAGCGATATGCCCGCGATCGAGCATGGTCATGCGGAAAGTAATTCCAGGCGTTGCCGTCTGCGCTGTAGTCTTCGCGCACCGTTCCCCACTGACGCTCGCTGAGATAGGGACCCCACTTGTACCAATCCACTGTCCCTGTACGGTTTTGGTCAAGACGCTGTTGTTCTGCGGTCATGGATGTCTCCTGGTCAACCGGGCATGAATCTGACTGCCTACTAGGCTAAAGCAAGAAGATAGGAAACTGATAGGAAATGCTGATATAAAATGCTGATATGAAATGTGGGCGAGCGGCAGTCACGGCTTATCAGATGCCAGGTTTTCCCTTGCGATGGAGCTGTGCCGTTTTGTCAACGATTTGTTCAATCTCAGTTTCTGTTAAATCGCTAACATAGTTAATCTTGATTTCTTCGAGCATATCGATCAAAAGTGCTTCAATTTCCTCTGTGTTTTGTTTTTTCTGTAACTCTGCTGTTAACTTCGCTCGAAATTTCTCAATCGTCTGAGTTCTAATCTGTTCAATCTCTGCGTCTGACCAAATCTGGATGAAGCTTTCATAAGCTCCCTTCGACAGCTCCTTTGCAAGCCGCTCTGCAGTCTGCTTTGGCAAAAATCCAAAGCCGGGGACAGACTGCAATCGATGATATCCGGGAAGCTGATTCAGAGCATGACGCAAGCTGTAGTACATCAACTGTTCAAGATCGGGCTGAATCTGGGGGAGAACCTGGTCAAAAATAATTTCTGTTGTGCGAGTGACGATCGCCTCAAGCTCATTCTGGTTATTCACCTGCACATACTGCCGACGCGATTCTGGATAAAGCAACCACCGCATCACATCACCTCGACGAATCGCCGCCTGCATTTGATTGATGACGCGCACCCCGACAATTTCAGTCAGTTCTCTGGCAAACCCGATCGCAAAATCGCGCCGAACTTCAGCCTGCAGCGGGGCAAGATTCAGCAGATTCACCTGATGTAGCCGCAGCGTCACCGGAAGCACCCGCAGCCATCGCCAGAAAGGAAGCAGCAAAAACAGGTCATACCAGCGTCTTAGCCCCGACTCCAGCCAGGTTAGTTCCGGATTCCGACGACGAATGGCGCGATTGCGAATTAGAAAATCGATCGCAAAAATTACAACAAACGGCAGATCGATGAGCCAGAAATAATCGGTCGTTCGCCCTAAAGAATTGACCTGTTGGTAATAGTTTGCAGCCAGAAGCGGGCGAATCTGCCGATTCCAGAACGCCAGCTCAGACTGCCAGTTTGCCTGCGTCAGATACTCCTGGCTCCAGAAGCGATCGAAGGCAACAAAAGACGAAGCGGCTCCTGTGCGGGATTGCAGGCTCTGCTGAATGGTTTCAAGCGTTGCATTTCCGCGATCGGGGAAAGGATTATCCTGCACAAGCCGCCGACTGCTCGATCGCAGGGTAGACATCAATTCGTCAACGTCGGGGGATCCAACAGGGGTTTGCCCAATCTGCAATTCCAGGGCAGCGACCTGCTCTAAGTAACGCTGGGTCTCTGGGTGGGGACGAATGCCTTTTACCGGATCGTAGCGCTGCACCAGTTCTGGGACAATCTGGAGATAAAACGCTCGAACGTTCAGATAAGTCAGGTCAAAAAAGACCAGAGCTAGATTTAAGACAGCTAACAGCGCGATCGATCGTCTGATCCAGAGGTGGCGAGGGTAAGATTCAGGAGATTGATTGGGTTGCGATAACGACACCATAGGTTGCAATTTTAATTCCCATGACAGTAATTCCCATGACAGGACGCAGTGCCCATTAATCAGCGGCTTCCCGACGGCGACTGCCAAACAAATGGGCATAGCTGTAGGACAACACACAGCCAAGCAAAAAGATCTGGCAGGTGAGAAAAATCCACAGCAGTAAAATCATCACCCCACCGATCACGCCGTAAGAAAGAAAATGACTGCCGATCGAAATCACGCTATTGCTAACCAACTGCTGTAATCCCACCAGCAGTAGCGCCGTGAGCAGTGCTCCCAGCCACACATCTCCCCAGGCAACATAAACCGACGGCAGAATCTTGTACAAAATGCAGACTGCCGCTGCCAAAATCAAAAAAGACGAGCTGGTCTGAAGTCCACGGGTCAGGATCAGTTCGTCAATTTGGATAAAAGAAAACGTTTCCTGAAAAGTTTCAACTAATTTCAGAATGGTTTTAATCACCAGGTTTGAAACCAGAGAAGCGAGCAGCAGCAGGGAAGTTGCCAGAACCAGCAGAAACGAAAAAAGTTTATTTGCAACAAAGAAAAGCACCATTTTCGTGACTGATCCCGTTTCAGAAACTCGGCTTGGCGATCGCCAGATTTTATTCACCGAACTTCTGAGAATGCCAAACACCGCACTTGCCGTCCACAGCAAAAACCCAGATCCAATGATTCCAGCCCCAAAGCTATTTTGATTGAGCGAAACCACCGTTTCCCGGATTAATCCATGAACTTCTGGCGGCAGAAATTGCCGTGCTGCTTCTTGAATTTGCTCAAATGCCTCTGTGCCTGGCGCAATTAGCCTGCCAATGATACTCAAAATTACCAGCAGCATGGGAAACAGGGAAAATAGCGCAAAGTAAGACAGCGAAGCTGCCATGCCGGGACAGTTATCCTGATCCCACTTTAACCCCGTCCGGATCAGGAGCTGAGCGGGTTTTGAAGGGAGGAGGGTCGATCGAATATAGTGCATCATGGAGGGCATCGGAGGCAGTTCGTTAAAGCGTCATTGGCGCGATCGGCTCAATATCCGGATCATAGCCTCCAACTTGATTGGTGCGAAGTACCCAAACCGATGCTCCCTCTGCCAAAAACGCCTGAACGATCGCATCACTTGCCTTGCGCGGTAAGAGTGTCCGCCAGCTTCCCAAACCCGTCCACAAATTTCTCAACGGTTCATCTTCCAGCGTTGTGCCCAGCTTAAACTCATTCGTTTCCCAATCCGCACGGGGAGAACCAAAAGGCTGCAATTGATGAGAGAGTTTCTCGTTCACCGCCAAAAGCTGCTGATATCGCTGTGCCTGATCCGGGTTGCGATCGAGCCAGGTTTGCAGTTGAGTCTGGTTCGCCTCAATTTCTACCAACAGCGATCGAATGCTGGCAAACAGCGCCTGGTTGGCATCCTGAGAACAGTTATTAGCCGGACCTACATAGGTTGCCCCCGTGCCATCGCCAATCCGGTAGCGGGCAGTCATGGCATGAAGCTGTTTCACCATGCCATTCAACGGCGATCGGCGCTTGCCGTTCAGGTCATAATCTCCGGTAAAGGGGTCAAACTTCACCAGAATGTCGCACACCGGACGAGTTCCCAGCCAGCCAAACTGACGATCGCCCATATACCGCGACCAGTGAAGCGTGCCTGCCGTCAAGCCGTCGGTGTTGTGGGTATAAACCTGGTGATAGCAGATGTCGAATCGCGGTTCATCGCTCAGCGGCTCATAAACCACCGTGGCGATTCCATAGGAGAAGTGACCGAAGAAAATCGGAGTCGCTGCCGCAGGTTCTTTTTTGTTACCGCCAATGCCGCCATAGACATGCAGCACCAGTGCCCGGTCTCCCACTTGCCATTCGTCGATCGCCGCCTGAATTTCTTTCGTTCGACGATGCCCCACACACAGCACCGAGGAAATCCTGCCCTTTTGCTGCACCGCATTCGCCCAGGATTCCTTGCGGATATAGCGATAGGAAGCCTTACTACCAAACACAACCCGATCGGGCTGCAGGCGAAACAGCGATCGGGGCGCAAGGGACTGCACTACAAAAGCACCATTCGCATCCTTCGCGCCATAAATGTACCAGCCTGTCTCGTTCAGGGGCGATCGTTCCAGACCGTTTGCCGTCGAGGGAAAACTGCCATAGCACTGAGCCATCAGCACCTCTGGCAGCCGCACGCCTTCTGTGAGTCCATCAAATTGGCGAGAGGCGCGGTTAAAGTGCTTGACCTGGAAGCGAGGCGAAGCAGTTTCCCCTTCGGAGTAATGGGCTCCGGCAATTGGCGATTCAAATTGGACGAGTGCGTAATAGCGT
>Ga0224723_1000272_pt1 | contig 36355 bp, 39 predicted proteins | sample Balambano_FR2_Me_FD_161647 | JGI IMG/M metagenome (GOLD analysis project Ga0224723, IMG submission 161647) | Freshwater sediment microbial communities from Lake Towuti, South Sulawesi, Indonesia - Balambano_FR2_MetaG | ecosystem: Environmental > Aquatic > Freshwater > Lake > Sediment | place... | reverse complement strand
ATTCTGTAAGGGATAGGTTATCGGGCAGGTCGATGGTGATTTGCATGGCTTAGTCTCCCCGGTCAGGGGTTTCGCTCATTTTATCGAGGTAGGTTAGGGTTGCCTTTGCCCAAACGCTTTCTTCCAGGTAGTGCTTGGCGACTTCGCCCAGGGTGGCTTTGATAGCTTGGGCGTGGCGCTCAGGATTGAGAATCTGTTGACGGAGGGTAGCTAGCCTACTGGTTGGAGATTGCTTGATTTCGGTAAATTCAGCATCGATGATAGTTATCGCTTCTGCTTCGGTGGTAACTTCGGGATGCTGAGTCTGAAGCTGGGTTAGGAGGGCTTTTAGATCGGCGATCGCCCTTTGTACCTCCGAGTCGGTGGTAGGGTAATTTTGTGTCCCAATCTGATCGCCCTCGATCGTGCCGCCTAGATTAATCGCAGCATTATTTGCGCTGAGGTTTTGGATGTTGAAGTTTTTATTCATCTTGACCTTCTATATTTTTCGTACCACTCAATTCGGCTTCAGCACGGGTGATAATTTCTTGGACTTTGGCGGCAGTGATATCTCTAAACAGATACGGCGATCGCGCTTCGCAAGTTGGCGTATTTCAGTAGCAAAGCGTTCACGTAGTGTCTCGAAAAGAGAATCGCTGACTGTAACTTGAATGGGCGAGTTAATCGACATCCAGACCTTCCCACAGTTGAGAAACAGGTTGTGTTCTTCCAGCTAGAACATCTTGCCAGCCTTGATAGAGTCCTTCCCGAATGTCTGCGATCGGGGTATCGTTCGGGTCATCTTCGGGTTCAGCGATGAGTACAATCACGCGAACTCGGCTGTTAATACCCAGCGTCAGTGGCTCATCAAGGGTGAGTTGCCCATTTTCTGAGAGGGTAGCGGTGGTTTCAATGGCTTTCATTGTTCAGACTCCTTTGATTCAGAGGGTTGCTCTAAGCGGGTTGAGATGGAACAGGAATGGGGATCGGGTTTTTGTCACGCAGTCACTCTATATTTTAGGGTTCTGGTGGGTGGGGTTGTGATCCGATCTGATCGCCCTGAATCGTGCCACCCAGGTTAATCGCAGCACCGGGTGCGTGGAGCGTTTCGATATTGAAAATAGTCGTTGGGGGCTGGGTTGCAGACCCCTGCTCCTCATTTTCGCCCTTCTGTGATTCTAGATGTGCTTGAAAGATTTCGTAGTTGTAAAACTGGCAGCGCTTTTGGAGAGCGGCGATCGCTTTGTTAGCCTCATACCATCCGGTCGAATGGGATCGATATGTTTTTTGCAAATGAGATAGACATTTGATAGCTGCATCGCCATCGATTTCTCCCAAAACTCGTGCTGCGACCTCACGCACATGTCCGTCTGTATGTCCTATAGCTTTAAGCAATACTTCAATCGCGTCTTTAGAAGCAATTTTTCCTAGAGCTTCGATCGCTTTTGCACGAATAATGGAGTTTGGACCGTATCCAAAAAAAGAAAAAGAATAGGATGATTCTTCCCGACGATTATATTCATATTCTCTGTCTGGCTCATCGATTGTTATAGCTAACGCCGAAACTGCATCTTCAGCACCGATTTTACCTAGACCTTCAATCGTGTTAGCACGAACATAAAAATCTAAATCTTCTAGCACTCTTAGGAGATTTGGAATTGTAGACTTGAAGCCCAAGCTTATTAATGCTTTAACAGTGGTAGAGCGAATCTCAGGAAGTGGATCTTCAATGGCTTCTGAAAGCTTTCTAACAGTCTTTTCCGAGCCAATATTTCCTAAAGCTTCAATTGCCCCTTTTCTGATATTGACATCTAAATGATGAATTAACCGTTCCAGCTTCGGAACTACCTCTTTGAAAGTAATATTCTTTAGAAGCTTGCCTACACTCTCTCGAATCCGCGGATCAGGATTGTCAACGGCATTAATCAATGCTAAGGCTGAAGGCTCAGAATTAATATTAATTTCACTAAGGACATCGGCTACGCAAGAATGCAAATGAATAGGCGGAATAGGAAACCCCATAACGATAGAGCGATCGAATAACTTAATTAGTTCTAGTAATGATGCTTCTGAATTAATTTTTCCTAGTGCCTCAACCACCTCCCTAGCACAACCAATCCACTTTTCAATGACTTGAAGCAGTTCTGGTATTGCAACCTCAGAACCAAGTTCTGCTAGTGCCTTAGCAGCCTCAAAACGTACATGCTCATCCGAATCCTTGATAGCCTTGGTTAATTCTGGAACTATCATCTCAGAATTGGTTTTTACCAGTGCCTTCACAGCAGCACAACGAACAGTTGGCAATGGATCTTCAAGTGCCTCGAAAATTGCTTGAATTACTATATCAGAGTTAAATTTAGATAGCTCAGAAACTGCTGACGATCGCACCCACTCATCAGAATCTTTTGTCGCCTTGAGAAGTGATTGAACTGCTATCTCAGACTTGAAACGTCCAAAAAGTCTAACTGTCCAACAGCGAACATAACTATTTTCATCTTCAATTGTCTTTAGCAGTACTGGGAATGCAATCTCTTCATCAAACCTTCCTATTGCCCAGACTGCATAGCCCCGAATTTTAGGATCTAAATGGTCAGTTGCATTAATCAGTCCTTGAATTGCTGTTTTAGAACCAATTTCTACCAGTGCGAGGGCTGCGCTACTACACAAGTCACCATTTTCAGGATTATTGAGTACTTTAAGTAAGGTTGGAACGCACTCCTCAGAATCAAGCTTTTCTAAATCAGAACCGAGTTTTGTTAAAGCCCAAATTGACTCATATCTAACAAAATTATCTGGATCTTCAACTGTCCGAATTAAGCTTTTGACAACTGTAGTTAAAATGGACGTTTCAAATTTAGGTTTAGTAGCAGAATTAAAAGCGAAAAAATCCGGATTCTCTTCTCTAGAAGAAAATGTTTTTAAAGGCTTTTTTGGAAAAAGTTCTCCTAGTTTTTTAGCTGCTTCTCGACGGGTTTCGGACTCAGAGCTATCAAGTTTTTCAAGTAAACTTTGAATGTTGTCTTCCTCTAACGATTCTGGGGATAACTCTAAAAGTTTTGTCTCATTGAGTTGACCAGGTAAAGATTTTGTAGATTGTGAACTAAGCTTTACAGTTAAATTAAACCCTAAATTCCAGTCTACATATCTAGCTAACCATAGAAGATTTTCAGATTTTTCTCTATCTTCTAACATCTCTAACATCATTCCAAAAGGCTCTGTCCACTTCAGGTAGTTGAGGTAGTCTTGCTTCAGTTGCTCATCAGTCAGGTTGGGCAATAACTTGAGCAGGTATCCTGCTGCGTAATATTCCTGGAATAGCTGATGATGAAACTCGATTTCGTCTAGTTTGGCAGCATCTTGGAGAAGATGGTGATTGCACAAATCCTTTAGCCATAGTTTTGCTTTAGTCGGAGCATCAAGACCTCCGCGCTTATAAAGCCAAGTTTCCAAAATTTCTGCGGCTCGGCTTTTGTGAATGGTAAGCCAGGGTTCAGGCGGTTTCTGGAGGGCGGTGGTTTTCAGGTCTCCTTGAATCATAGAAAACGCCAAATACTGGAGCATCTCTGATTTAAATTCCCAGAAATTCTCGGAGACAGATACGTATTCAATCTCTTTTTTAATCCGCCTGTAATCTCGATCGAACCACTGAAATAATTCCCCCCGATTTTGGGGAATTAGGTTGGTTTCAGGGTCAAACACATCGCAGAGCAGTTTCAGCAAAAGGGGTGTTTCTGCCAGTTCTCGCAAGCGATCGCCCAACTGCCCCAACAGACGATCGCCCTGCTCCGGCAAATACTTACCCACAAACTCGCGCATTTGTTGCTGCGACAAGGGCTTCATCTCCAGCCGTTTGTCAATGCCCAAGTCGCCTCCCAAACTTAAATCCCGTGTGGTGAAAATCATCGGCACGGTTGGGTTATCTTCTCGAAACTGGGCGAGCAATATTCGCAGGTCATTATTAGGGATCTCATTCACCCCATCCAACAGCAAGACCAAACGATCGTCCAACAACCACTCATCAATCTGTTCAGGCTTAACCGGCTGCTTTCTCCGCCGAAATTCTGCTTGGATGAGCTCAGGCACCGGGCGATCGCCCTTCAACTGCACCAAGACCGGAACCTGACCTTCCTCTGCCAAGGACACCGCCAACTGTTGCAACGTGGTCGATTTCCCTGAACCCGGTCGCCCTGCCAACAACACATGCTCTCGCTGGTTCCCCAGCGCATACTTTCGCAACCCCTCTAGCACCGGAAACTGCTCAACGGTCTTCTCTGGCGGTTGTTCTTGCCCATCTTTGGGTTCTTGTGGCAGCACCGATCGAGCTTCTAAGGGCAACAAGGCATCCGTGGGGGTATACAGGTGGCGCTGTTGGGAATAGTGGGAGATCACCGCCTCTCTATAGGGTTGAAAGTCAATTTCAGGTGGTGTAATCAGGTTTATCCAACGCCGATCGCCCCCATGAAACACCTGCTGAAACGATCGCAATTCAGGAAACTGCTCCAGAATTACACGGGTGGAAACCCCGCCACCGCCCAGATCGAAAGAGCGATCGCGAGTAAATTTCACCATGCCACAAACCTTCCCCGTCCGTTGGTTCAACAACGGTGAGCCACTCATCCCTGGTCGCACCTGCCCCAAGGCAAACTTGATCAGCGCTGGCTCATCCCCGGTTAGTCCTTCACAGTTAAATGTTACCGGGCAACCATTGGGAAAGTCTTGATCGGGATAACCAAACAGATAGAGTGGATCGCGAGAGTAAACTGACTCATCCAAATACACACAAGGCGGGTTGGCATCCGTTGGCAGCATTACTCGTAACAGCGCCAGATCAAAAGGCTCAGTTAGCGTTCGCTCCACTAACGCTTGCGCCCAATTCTCCTGTTTCTGCCAGCGCACCTGAACAGGTTCCCCTTTCGCCTCTTGCACCACATGAGCACAGGTGAGAATCCAGCCAGGAGCCACAAAAAAGCCTGTGCCCCAACCTATCCGACCCAGCAGGGACAACTTTACCGTGCATTGCTGTAGCAGATTTTCTAGCGGACTCATGGCTCAACTTCCGGTTGGGTTTCCCATTCCAACGTGATTTCTAGATTAGCCTTGCCAGAGCCTTTGACAATCACTGCCGTCAATTGCCCCGCCTCGATCGCCAGTTCCATGCCAAACTTCACCGTTGCCTTTTTAGGTCTTACTTTTTGGATTGGTGTTGCAATCATCTGCACTACGCCCTCAATCGCATCGGCAACAGGCTGAAACTGTTTCACATCAAACCCCACATCCTCTCGCCCCGTACTGGACACCTCAACTTTGACGACAGCCCCATTGGGAAGCTGAACCGGGACCATATCACTGCGAGATTCTGCAAAAGTCATGAATGATATATTTCCTGGACTGAATGAATAGCTTGGACAAACACCTCGTTGATCTTAACCTATCGCTGCGATCGCCCCATCCTCGCTTCCAGATCTCTCGTCTGCCACCGCACCTGAATCGCTTGTTCCCCCGCGACCTGCACGACATGGGCACAGGTGAGAATCCACTCCGGCGCGACAAAAAACCCCGTGCCCCAACCCAGGCAACCTGGCAGGGTTAGCTTCACCGTACACTGTTGCAGCAATTCCTCGTTTGACATCGGGTGCTAATACCATTTTGGGTGATATGTGCATGATTTCAATTGCCAGAACGGTTAGCTGGTCAAGCATTCTGCAATCCAAAATCGGAAATCTATAATCCAAAATGGTATAAGGTGCTACTTGTAAACATCTCCACGAGATCCAATCGTTGGAATCACATCGGTTTGAGTCTCTTCATCCCTATTGAAAACTTCTTCTTAGGTCAGCATTGAGTTCTCATCCAACGACAACGTTATGCCTGGGGTGGATGAACTTACGCTCTAGCCTGCTAGCTTGTTATACTCAAGATCTATAGTTATGGTTATCTGTCTTCCCTATGCTTGCTCTGTCTCCTCATTTGAAAACTCGCCTGTCCGCACCGCTCAAAATTGGGCGGGTGGAAGTGCCAAGTCGGGTCTTGCAATCGCCGCTGTCTGGGGTGACTGATCTGGTGTTCCGCCGCTTGGTGCGTCAGTATGCGCCTGACTCCATGATGTACACCGAGATGGTCAATGCCACAGGGTTGCACTACATCAAGCAACTCCCCAAGATTATGGAGGTTGACCCACAGGAGCGACCGATTAGCATTCAGTTGTTTGATTGTCGTCCAGCATTTCTGGCGGAAGCTGCTCAGATGGCAGTGCAAGAAGGAGCCGACACGGTAGATATCAACATGGGTTGTCCGGTGAACAAAATTACGAAGAACGGTGGCGGTTCTTCGCTGTTGCGGCAACCTGAACTGGCAGCAGAGATTGTCCGATCGGTGGTCAACGCTGTAGATGTGCCTGTCACCGTTAAAACTCGGATTGGCTGGAGCGATCAGGAGATCAATGCGATCGAGTTTGCTCAACGCATGGAGGATGCTGGGGCGCAAATGCTCACGCTACATGGTCGCACCCGCGCTCAAGGGTTTAATGGAGCAGCCCGTTGGGAGTGGATTCGGCGGGTGAAAGAGGTGCTGTCCATCCCGGTGATTGCCAATGGAGATATCTTCTCAGTGGAAGCAGCCGTGCGCTGTCTGGAACTGACGGGAGCCGATGGCGTGATGTGTTCACGCGGCACAATGGGCTATCCCTTTTTGGTGGGGGAAGTAGATCATTTTTTGAAAACGGGAGAATTGCGACAACCGCCAACTGCGATCGAACGATTGCAATGTGCTCGTGACCATTTAGTTATGTTATGGGAGTACAAGGGCGATCGCGGCATTCGTCAGGCTCGTAAACACATGACCTGGTATGCTAAAGGCTTTCCCGATGCCTCTGAATTGCGGGGACACCTGGCTAGAGTCGAGACGGTCACTGAAGGGGTAGATTTGATTGAGCGGGCGATCGAGCAGTTAGAAAAATTGGAGTGGCAAAGTGCTGCATCGCCTGATTATGAAATGGTGCTTCAGTGACTCTAATGCTGCTCCTCTTAGTGTCTGCTCAATTGTAAGCCATATCTGCCTGTGCCGATTAGAGCAAAGCCGACAATGACCAGATTGCTAACGCTAGCTAGACCAGATTTGGTGGCATCGGTGGTCGCAATCTGCTTCAAGGAGGTCGCTTCTTGTGAAAGTGATTGAGACATCTCCTGGAGTTCTTCTGGGGTGACCTCTTCAGCACTAGTTGGATTGCTTTGAATCTCCTGAATCTGGGTTTGCAGTTCTGTCATTTCGGTATTGATGTTACGAATGGCTTCTTGATGCAAAATTAGTGTATCTCGAATGACCAGAATACAAGAAAGATGAAAACTAATTCCAAATACTAAACAAGCGATCGCCAATAATCTGAGTTGCCGTTGATTGCCCAAACTACCATACAGGGTAAGAGCTGCACCAAAGAGCAAAACGATGCTGCGATCGCCTGCCTGTTGAAGTACATTGATGCGCCATGCCAGTTCCAATGGGTCAAATGGTAATGACAAAATCGCGATATCGAGAAAAAAACCAAACAGACAAGCGATACCAACAATATAGCAAAGGGTTTTAGCAACGTTTGATCCAGGAGTGTGGTAGGTAGAGCTAATAGCCATAGTGATAATATTTGAAGAACTGGCGGAGTTAGTTTTAGAAGGGGGATACAAACAACACTTTGCCTTGTGAAAGGCTAGGTTAGTTTATGCTGCTCTCCGGGCTAGCTCAACCCCATCTTTTTGTCAAATCTCAATGTAAGCTAGTTGGCGTGGATGAGAGGATGACCTGTGAATGATATTAAACTTCACAGCCTAAACAAACTGAAAGAACAGCTTGAGTGAAGAAACAACTAGCTCAAATAACAGCATCAAACTTCTGATGAAATTTCTGATGAGACAGTTGAGTCCGTTGAGTCCGTTGGAGAATGCTTTATGTTTTGCTCAAGTTGTTGCCGTTTCCTAATTGCGGCCACTCCCATACCAACTAATCCAGAGAGCAATGCAGGAGATGGAATCGGAGTAGGATCAGGAATGGGGGAATCAGAGCTAATCAGAGGCGCTAATCGATAACTCAAACGGCGAACCTGAAAGCGATTTCTGCCATCTTTACTAGTCGCGCGATCGAAAAATCGAATTTCATCAAACGTTTGAGATTTGCCGTTAGAAAGCCTTGATGCAAAGAAATTGATAAATTGAGAGTTTCGCTGATTTGGGTCATTGCCAGCAAGAGCACCGAAGATATCCCGCGCCCGGAATCGCCCAACTAATTCTCCAGCGCTAAAGAACTGGACCATGTTTCCTGGATTGGGCGATCGCCAGAGGAAGCCGAAATATTCCAGCGGTGCTTGAAATCTAATGACTGCCGCTCCTTCATCAATTCTCAGTAGTCTTCTGGAGCCATCTCGACTGGTTCTAATCCGAGCATCAGTGCGTCGTTCCTTATAGACGCGAGCATCACCATTATTCAAGACTTGGGAGGGACTAACTCGTCGGCGCAGTCGGCCTTCACGGAGTGTACTCAGATTCAGTTGAGTTGTGTTGGATTCAGCAGGTCCCTGAGTAAAACGAACGGCGTGGGCTGGGTCAGTGTTGAAGGTTGTTCCTACAGTTACTAGCGTCATCGTGGCAACTGCCACTGATAACGTTTTTCTCGAGATTCTGCGAAATCTTTTCATGGTTACCTACCTGAAGCTTAGAGACAACAGAGAGCGCAATGACATAAACTTAGACACTTTATCAAGACAGAAATTGAATCAGCAAAACCGCTTGGTAGGCCCTTTGAAGGAGTACAAATCTTCAGTGTCTAATTCCAGTTGATACACTGGATGTTAGTTACTTTCTTCTACAAGCAATATCAACTTAACCCTAAGGAAGTGCGAGAATTTACCGAATTTTAATAATTAATCTTTACATTAATTTTCAAGCGATAGGTTGAGATTAGAGAAAATGTTGTAATGCAAGCTTCTAGCCTGCACGGCCAGAATGCCCGTCCTACATTTTCAATTCATATAAGATTGCTACAGTTAATTTTCCTTTAAAGGGAATCTTTAGAGTTAATCAAGCACTTTGGTTAGAGGATAATATTTCTGATAAATCACCTCATGATTTTGCAAAGTCAAAGTAATAAGCGCAGTACAAGCGCGAATTTACTCAAACTTTACAAGGTCTGTATGTAGTTTTCAGGACAGTTCTGGTTATTCCCCCCGATCGCGTTCCAGATCTTGAATTACCTTCTCTAAGTACCAGGTTTCTTCGCGCCCTGGATGGGATGCTCTTACTTGTTCAATCAAGCGTTCGGCAATTTCCCAGTGTCCACCCACCAACCAAAGCAGCCGTTGGCGCAAGCTGTTTGTCGTAGCAGTTGAAACAACCGATTTTGCTGGAGCCGTTTGCTGAAGTTGCTTCAGTAAATCTAAGACTCTGTGATAATTTGTCCAGTCTTCTGTTTCACAATAGTAACTCAGCGCCGTTTGGTAGTCTTCGATCGCCTGCTTGATTTCCTCCTGACAGGCATAAGCTTTGGCCCGACTGAGATAAATCTCTGGATGTTCCGGGAGGCGGGTAATGGCCTGAGTATAGTCTGCGATCGCTGTAGCATAATCCTGCATTCCCTGATAAGCATCTCCGCGTGCCCATAGCAAGGTTGCATCGTCTGGCTCTGCGGCAATGGCTAGATTTAGATCGGCGATCGCTCCTCGATAGTCACCCAACTGGATGCGGGTTTTGCCTCGATTGCGGTGAATGGACGGCTCTTGGGGACTCAGCCGGAGAGCTTGATTGAAATCGGCGATTGCCTTTTGCCAGTTTTTTTGCTTGCTATAGACAATACCCCGGCACCCATAAGCTTTGACATCTTTCGGATCAAGTTGCAAGGCCCAATCGAGATCTTGAAGTGCTCCCAAACAATCTCCTGTCTCTGCCCGAGTTAACGCTTGAGCATAGAATTCCTCTGACCTCAATACAGAGGTTGGGAGGGATGATACTGTTAGTTGAGTGGGCAACAATGGAATTGCAACCTGCTCAAGGGGACGAGGCCGCAACTGCTTAAGCTGTTCCAAACAACGACGGCTGTTTTCGACATCCCGCTGCTTGAGATATAGCTCAGCAGCTTGACGAAAACTGATCAGGGCCAGGGGAAGATTGCCAGCTTTCCGCTGCGCTGTTCCCCGCAAATCGTAGGCTGCTGCGTAATCCGGTTTGTGAGCGAGGAGACAGTCTAGGTCATCGATCGCCCCTTGAAAATGCTTCAATGCCACTCGCACCAAAGCACGAGCATAGTAGGCTTTGAGCAGATCTGGATTGAGAGATAAAGCCTGGGTGTAATCAAAACTGGCAGCATGAAAATTACCCAAATCGTGGTAGACCAGTCCCCGTTGATAGTAAGCCTCGGCTGCATGGGGTTGCTGTTGAATGGCTTGTTTGAAGGCTTCAAGGGCAGCAGAGCGATCGCCTTGCTGCCACAATTCCATTGCTTGACATAAGTAATCTGGCTGCATCTGCTCACTCCAAACCTCTGAGAAGGCACAAGGGGAAAAGCGATTCAATTTTTCCTATTTCATTTTTACTGCAATTATCGCTGAAGTGACGTAGAGTTCTTGCTTAAAGTCCTCCACCCAACTATGATTTGGGCAAAGATTTGGGCAAATATACTGGGGAGATTCATCGAATGGTGCAAGAACTTGAATTGAGGCGATCGCAGTTAAATCCAGCCGTTGCACCTCATCCTCCTTTTAAGGCGCTGATTTTTGATTGTGATGGCACCCTGGCTAACACCCTGCCGTTGCACTATCGGACATGGTCGGCAACATTTGCCTCTCATAGGGCAGAGTTGACACGAGAGTGGTACTACCAGCACAGTGGCATCTCTGCCAGGGAATTAGTGCAACTGTTTAATCAAACCTTTGGCTATGACTTTGACCCTGTGACCCTGAGCCGAACTAAGCAACAACAATTTCGCGACCTGATTTCTACGGTGACTGAAATTCCAGCCGTAGTCGAAGTCGTGCGAACTTATCATGGACATATCCCAATGGCGGTTGCTTCAGGCAGTGAGCGATTGGTCATGGAAACCACCCTGACAACTCTCAATCTCAAACATTTGTTTGATGAAATCGTTTGTATTAACGATGTCACGAAAGGCAAACCAGAACCCGATCTATTCTTGATGGCAGCACAACGACTTGGATTTGATCCGAGTGATTGTATTGTTTACGAAGATAGTGATAATGGCTTTGAAGCCGCGCAACGGGCAGGAATGAGATTTATCAATGTACGTGCCGTTTGGTAAATCAAAGATCTCCACCTGCACCATCTCCATCGCTACTGCGCCGCCAAAATCGCTGCCGCCATCATTGTCACTGGAGGACGCATGTCTGTGATGGAAGGTGGAGGAGTTCCCAAGCGTTACCAATCCCAAGGGATCGTTAAGATTGAAGAAAACAGGATATGGTCTCTCAACTTGCTGCTGAATCAATCGCGATCGCCCCTGCCCAAATCAAGCAAAAAGCTCTAGAGTTGGGCTTTCATAAAGTTGGGATTGCCGCAGTGCCTCCCTCTACCGATGAAACTCATGCGGCAGAGGCATTGAACCGCTGGTTAGCACAGGGCTATCAGGCAGACATGGCATGGATGGCCAATCCCAAACGGCAGGCGATTCAACAGGTGATGCCAGAGGGGCGATCGGTGATTTGTGTGGCGCTCAACTATTACACCCCTGATCAGCGACCAGAGGGTGATCATTATGCCAAAATTTCTCGGTATGGCTGGGGTCGGGATTATCACCGGATTTTGCATAAAAAACTCAAAGGACTCACTCACTGGCTGCAAGCGCAAGGAGAAGGCATTGTTGCCCGTTACTACGCTGACACTGGTTCAATCCAGGATAAAGTGTGGGCCGAACGGGCTGGATTGGGGTGGATTGCGAAAAACAGCAATGTGATTACTCGTGAGTATGGCTCCTGGGTGTTTTTGGGAGAAGTGTTGACCAATTTGGAATTAAGTCCCGATCGCCCCCATACTGCCCATTGCGGCACCTGCACTCGGTGCATTGAAGCCTGTCCGACCGGGGCGATCGTCCAACCGTTTGTCGTCGATGCCAATCGCTGCATTGCCTATCACACCATTGAGAATCGATCGCCCACCTTACCTCCAGACATCACAGCAAATCTGCAAGGCTGGGTCGCAGGTTGTGATATTTGTCAGGACGTTTGCCCGTGGAATCAGCGCTTTGCCCAAACAACCGACGTAGAGGACTTTCAACCGTATCCAGCCAATCTTGCCCCAACTTTAGACGAGTTAGCTCAGATCACTGATGCAGCTTGGGATCAACGATTTCAAGGATCAGCTTTACGCCGCATTAAACCAGAGATGCTACGACGCAATGCCAAAGCTGCCATGACAGGCCGCGATCGCCCAGAAAAGCAGATAGAATCGTCAATTAAATGATGGTGCGATAGATTTACCCAAAAGATGCAGAGGAAGTAAGATGGCTCAAACTCGCGCTCTCCTTAATCCAATGGCGATCGCTCATCATCTTGGGCAATACGTCCCAGATAAAGGGCAACGAATTCTTTGGCAGCCGCTTCATTGAGAGTTTCCAGAGCAGCAATGATTTGAATGACGGATTCTGCCGAAGGATCGGTAATTTCGTTAAACCATTGATTTACAGTAGAGCGGGCAAGTCCCATTGTGACCGCCAACCGATTCTGACTGATACCGTATTTTTCTAGCACTTGCCTGAGTGCTTTACCTGCTCTTCCCATGCCCCTGATCGTGTCAGAGACTTGTAACAATGTAAATGTACGTAAACACGTACAATCTGATAGGATGATGTACGTAAATAAGTACAAAATAGCTATGAGTCAATCTGAAGACCAGCAAACCTCAGAAAACCAACCGCCCCTTCCTAATGGCAACTCGATCGATGACGTGTTGGAGAGCCGGACTAACTCCCAGCCGCGATCGAACCGAATGATTTTAATCGGTGCGCCTGCCTGGGTCAGACGAATGATTCACTTGCTGCATGTGGCTCGAATTACCGAGGTGAGGGATTGGTCGCCCATGATCCCAACCCAGAATCTAAATGAGGTCATCAGTCTGGTGCAGCGTCCTAGAGTGGAGGAATAGGGGAGGATTATTGCACTGGAACTAACTGCCCTCATCTTTGCTATTCAGTCTCGTTCACCATATTCAGAATTTTGTTATACAGCGCTGAAGATACTCGAAACTCTGATGTGGCAATTAAAGCATCCATGAGAGGTTTCACAGCACTGATCAAATTTTTCCCTTTTGCCTCAATTAGAATACCCAGCAAGCCAGTAATCCTGAGTCCCAAACGGTTTGCTTCGGCTCTACCACGACGCTCATCAATCAGCAGTAAGTCCGCTTTCAGTTCCAGAGCGATCGCGATCGCTTCGGATTCACCAGGGTCTAATCTCATCTCACTTTGCAGTCGTTCCACAACCTCGCGATCAGCAATTGTTCTGACCTCTAACCAGGAAGCCGTTTGCACTTCAATGGTTCCTGGAACGGGCAGAGCAATATCTACAAGTTCGCGATACACTGCCTCTGGGATGATGACTTGATTGTAGAGGAGAGGCAGAAGTTTTAAGTGGTCTATTGCTGCTAGATTCGTGATTGCTGATGTGTCGCTAATGACAATCACAATCGTCCTAACTCCTGTAAGTTTTTCAAATCCAACTCCACATCCTGAACATCATAGGAATACAGTGCAATGTTCCGCTGCTTCAAGAGTTGGCGAAAAGCATGAAGTGGCATGTCCGCCAGTTGACTGGCATAGCCAAGCGTTAAACGATTGGTCTGGAACAAATATATTGCAATTTCTTGACGAAACTCGTTTGGAGTCAATTGAGATGCGTGTAGGATTTCATCGGAGATGACAACACTCATAAAAGATTATCTAGTGTGCTGAAGTAATTGTTTCCTTATTTTATCTGCATATTGGATGGCTCAAGCTCTTTCCTCAATCCAGGGGCGATCGCTCATCGTCTTGGGCAATACGTCCCAGATAAAGGGCAACGAATTCTTTGGCAGCCGCTTCATTGAGAGTTTCCAGAGCAGCAACAATGTCAGGGATGGATTCTGCTAGAGGATCTCTAGTTTCGTTAAACCATTGATTCACGGTTGCACGATTAATACCCATGACTATTGCCAGTCGATTTTGACTGATGCCATAAGTTTCCAGGACTTGTCTCAGTGCTTTTCCCGCTTTTCCCATGCCCCTTATCGTGTCAGAGAGGCATGATCAAGTAAATGTTTTCAGTTGACAACAGCATGAATTCGCTATATGTTGTCAACTGACAACAACACAATCTGCTTCAAAACTTGGAAGAATCATGTCGGAAAAACCTACCCAACCTGATGAACCGTCTGATGAAACGGGATCTGATACCCCCGATGCGTCTAGACAGTTAACCAATCGAATGATTTTAATCGGTGCGCCTGCCTGGGTCAGACAAATGATTCACTATTCTCCTGAGTTGTGGCGCGAATGTGACTGCCAGTTTGTCGGATAACAGCGTATCCTAAAGCTTCCAAGGCTTGTACCAATTGATGCCCTGTCAAGTCTCTAGGAAGCTTCATGAAGCGATTACCTCATCTCGAACAATATGTAATCGAATTAATTTGGGACGTTCATTCTCCTCAAAGTGGCAATGAACAGCGTCTTTAACCATCCCTCGGAGTTCTTCCAAAGTTTCACCCTGCGTGAAAATAGATTCGCCGATCGCCCTTGCTACATATCCCCCTTCGGGATCTTCTTCAACCAGGAAAATGATTTCTAAGGCTTGTGTCTGTGTCATGGGTTTTCTCCTTGATGATTTACAGTATCAGGCATCTGTTGGATGATCTCCATCGTGCGAACGCTGACGGTGCAGACCCGATCGAGCAAATCAATCACCTGTTCTTTGTAGTCGGCAAATTTGTAGGTATTGAAGAGTTTGGCGATCGTCGGATCTTTAGGAGTCTTCTCCTTATATTGGTCGAGAATCCATTCCAAAGCGGAGCGGTTGCCGAGTTTGTAGTCCCAGGCAACGGCCGGAACCCCTTCTAACGTTGTCTCGGTATCCAGAATGATCTTGCCTGCTGTTTTATCAGTTAAACTAATCCAATTGGCTTTGGAGTCGGGGGTGATGTGGTCAAACGGGATGTTTGCAAATGGGGTGCGATCGAACCATTTGAGCTTTGCTTCTTTCGTTTGCTCATCCTGCCATTTGAAGTAAAAGATTTTTGCCTGGCTCATTTCTTAAATCTCACTAATTCGTCAGGGTTCTACAGCATCGTCAGACGGCGGATGCCAACCGCCCTGAATCCAAAGACTACGCGCTCTAACAATGGCGCTATCATTAGGTCTGTGATCGTTTAAACCTAAGCGATCGCATGTTGCACGACCAATTGAAGTTTTACCTTGAATGACTAAACCGCCCTGCTTTCATGCAAAATGCTCATTCCATTGATTCATACGTGGATTAAATAGCGTTACAGAAATTTGAGATTCTGAATCAACTCCTGTTGTAAAGTTGTAACGGTAGCTATTGCAGCGTTGACAAGCCAGAGCCAAATTGTCAAGTTCATCTGTACCTCCGCGATCGCGCTGAGAATAAGATCTACTGAGGTGGGGTTGGTAATTGTTGGGATGAATTGGGGTGTGGCGGCTGCGCCGCCACACCCCAATTCATCCCCTGACTGACCAACCCTACTGAGGTGGCATTGGAGGTGGATCGAAGGCAAGGATGAAATGAGTTTGGGGGGATTGCCGTTGCAGGACAGCAAGATACATACTGGCATCGTTGCGCCGACGAAACCGGGCAATTTCCTGGTTCTGACAATTGGGCAGCACCCGATAGACCACCCACGGATGAAGTTGGTCGTGATAACTCATGGTGATGAATTCAAAGAAATGAGACACTAGAGCAATGGGTAAACCCACGCCTTCAGGCGTTGTGGATTGCCCCAAGCAAATCTATATCTCATTTTGAGGCTTCAGTTTCAATATGTCAATCCAAGGCTTCAAAATGGGATGTCTTTGTCTCCCAATGATTGAATCAGACGATCTACAAGAACATGCAAAAGTTTCTCCCATCGAAGCGTTGCGGATGGAACGAACGAAGCTGACTCAAGATGAGTTGGCGGTTCGTTGTGGCATTCCTCGTTCAACCTACCAACGCTGGATTGCGGGTAAAACCGAGGCTAAGTTAAGCCTCGCTCAATTAAAAGCTCTGTGTCGAGAGCTAGGAATTGAGCGAATTGATCAGTTGCCAGATGATTTTGCTCCAGGTTGATCTTGCGCCTCTCCATGTAACATGACTCGAATTTGCTCAGTGGTTTCTCGACTAAAGATTTCTTCTCCGCAGCGAGAACAGATGACAAGTTAGGAATATTTTCAAAATGACGTGGGTTGTTTTTCACTAAAACATCCTGGCGAGAACGAGCAACAGCGGCAATCAGTGCATCTACTTCTCCAGTTGGGCGAGCGATTTGCCGCAGTTCCGCCTGAATTTTGCCAAACTCTTCGGCTACCCGGAGATCAAAAGCTTCGATCGGTAGCAACATCGTTAATTCAGCGAGATGATTTAGATTCTGTTGAATTCGCTGAGAACAATAGACCCCTTTGTAGAGTTCTGCAACAACCAATGTTGAAAGATAACATTGAAACGATTTATTGATTTTAAGAGTCCATTTCATTGTGCAAGCTTTTGAGGGATCAATACGTAACAGCCAGTGGAAATAATCGGGGTGTCGGATCTCTAAACCTGGCTCGAATCGCGGCTGCCTCCTGTTTAATCTCCTGGGGAATCTGTTCTAATCTAGCTTCCAGGCTCTTGAGATTGCGCTCAAACTGCTCCCGCACCGATCGCTCAAACTTCAACATCCGCCGCACGGGCTCCGATTCCCGTTCCGCTCGGCTGGTATCGAGCGTGGTTCACCGTCCTAGCATGGCTTCCTCAACCTGAGTTGCAATCACCGGACCTACCTTACCCAGGTCTTCTAAGTAATGAAGCGAGGAAAGTGCGTCCAAGGATTGACGTGAATGCCCCGTCGTCGTCGCCGGACATCAACAAGTTGACCTTGGTCGGGAGGAGACCATCTAATGGAATCCCAACTGAGTGGGCTGCCTCTGAGACTGTCATATTCTCAGTTCGCATCAGTTCCAGAGGCTGGCGCACTTTGGCAACAACGGGATCATCTTTTAGAAAAATCTCGGTCTTGCTTTTGCTGCTGTCATCATCTTGGTAATGATCAAATTGTTATTAGATTTCTTGACAGAACACTAGTGGTTTACTAAACGCGGTTTGCCTGGTTAGTTGATTGTAGATTTTAGATTTTGGATTTTGGATTGAATCTAAAATCTAAAATTAGGAAATTTCTCGAACTGTGCTGTAGCTCAGCTACAGCACGATAATTCTTTGCCAGAAGGATAACCAACCCTATGCGCTTTCTGTTTTTGCATTCTAATTTCCCTGCTCAGTTCCGCCATTTAGCCGTAACGCTGGCCAAAGATCCAAATAACGAGGTCTATTTTGGTACGGCTCGTGTTGAAGGGGAATTGCAAAATGTTCGTAAAGTCATCTATGCGACGACACGAGAGGCGCATCCCGAAACCCATCACTACGTTCGACCCCTGGAGAATGCGGTTCTACAGGGACAGGCGGTGTTTCGGTTAACTCAAAAGTTAAAAGAGCAGGGGTTTATCCCGGATATCGTTTATGGACATTCGGGTTGGGGACCGGCCATGTTTATTAAAGATGCTTTCCCCAATACCCGGTTGCTGTGCTATTTCGAGTGGTTCTATCGCTCTCACGGCTCCGATGTCGATTTTGAACCGGCTAGTCCTCCTAATGCCGATGACGAAGCCCGAGTGCGGATCAAAAATGCACCCATCCTGATCGACCTCTTTACCTGCGATAAAGGGCTTTCTCCCACCCACTGGCAGAAACGACAATTTCCTCCAGAGTATCAAACCAAGCTCACCGTGATGCACGACGGGGTGGACACGGATTTCTTTTGTCCCCAACCTGGGGCGCGATTAATGCTGCCAGAGAAACAACTGGATCTGAGCCAGTCCGAGGAAATCGTTACCTACGTGGCTCGTGGGATGGAACCTTATCGGGGCTTTCCGCAATTTATGGAGGCGATCGCTCTCCTACAAAAACGTCGTCCTCAGTTCCACACAGTGATTGTCGGAGAAGACCGGGTGGCCTACGGTTCAGCCCGCTCTGATGGCAAAACCTATAAGCAATATATGCTAGAAAAGCTGTCTCTGGATCTAGAGCGAGTCCACTTCACAGGACTGTTGCCCTATGCTCACTACTTGAAAGTGATTCAAGCCAGTTCTCTGCATGTCTATTTGACCTACCCGTTTGTCCTGTCGTGGTCGATGTTAGAAGTCCTGTCTACTGGCTGTTTACTGTTAGCTTCAGATACACCGCCCGTCCACGAAGTTGTGGAGGACGGTGTGAATGGCTTTTTAGTAGACTTCTTTGATCCCAAAGCGATCGCCACCCGCATGTCAGAAATTTTAGATCGGCGCGATCGCTACCAATCCATTCGTGCCAAAGCCAGAGAAACGATCGTCGAACGGTACGATCTGAAAACTCTGTTGCCACGCCATATTGATTGGATGTTGCAGGAACCAGCCAAGGAAAAACCCGCCATTCAGATCTCCTTTGAGAAAGACCAGACCGCCGCTTCTCTGCGGTTGGGGCAGGCGCTCAAATCTGCTCAAATTCCTGGAATCAGCAACTTGTAGGGTGTCTGGTTGACTTATTTTGGATTTTGGATTTTGGATTAAATCTAAAATCCAAAATCTAAAATCCCCAATCCAAAATCCCCAATCCAAAATCCCCAATCCAAAATCCCCAATCCAAAATCCCCAATCCAAAATCCCCAATCTAGCTGCTTTTGGGCAAAGTTGTCTGGTTGAACTGCTAAAGCAGTGTCAGAAATTCCTCACAGAAACAACCGCTGTACCAAGCAGTTGAAATTGGGCAACAGCGGAGAGGTCAACGTGTCATTGATGAATAGAGTGCAGACTAATTTCAATCGGGCATTGTCTCGTCGATAAACTTCCACCTGTTGCGTTCGCCAGTCAAGCATCCAATATTCCTGCACACCCCGCTCAGTATAAAGTTTAAGTTTGGCCTCGCGATCGCGGCGTTCATTCTGAATCCCCGGAGAGAGGACTTCTACGACCAAATCTGGCGCAATCGTGAGATGTCCAGCCTCATCTAAACCATGTGCCAGTCGTGCGGTGCTAATCCATACGACATCGGGAATCACATTGTCTGCATCGCTGAAGATGACCCCTGGGGCTTGAACTGCCTCACCTAAGCCCGTAACGATCGACCAGTCCCTCAGTTCAGCATAGGTATTGCCACTTGCTTTCTGATGACCCCAGTGGGGTGCTCTGGTCACAAATAGCTCTCCATCAATAATTTCATAGCGATTACTGCTTTCAGGCAGCAGTTCCAGATCTGAGGTTGTCCAGCGGACGCGATCGCTCGTGAGTTGACTCATACTACCTCCTGAGGTGGAGTACCCATCATTCTATAGCAATCGCCGTGTTGCAGGAGAAGTAGCGATTTCATTTCAGCAATAGGTAATACAGCCGTCCGGTTGTGTTAATCAAGCCAGCTCGATCGCCAGCCAACTCACCGCTGCCCAGAAAGATATCAACGCGACCGGGACCGCGAATGGCTCCGCCAGTGTCCTGGTCTAAAACATAGCGATTCACCCAGCGGTTAACCAATTGTCCTGTGGGTGTCGGGTAAGGGAGTTGGGTTTGGATCAGAGCCAAAGCACCGGGTGGCATCAGAGTGCGATCGGTGGCGATCGACCGTTCTTGCATCACGGGTACTTCCAGGGTGCCAATGGGAGGAGCACCCTGAGTTTCTCGAAAGAAGATGAAGCGATTGTTGCGGGGAATGTAGCGATCGAGGTCTGCAGGGTGACGACGAAAATAGTTCAACAGGGTGGGCAGGCTGAGATCCTCTGCTCGGATTTTGCCCTCGTTGATCAGTTCCCGTCCCAGACTCACGTAAGGATATTCGGTGCGGGCATCATAGCCGACGGTCATGACTGTGCCATCGGTCAGTTGCAGACGAGCAGAACCCTGCACTTGGACGAGGTAGGCTTCCAACCGATCGCGCAACCAGACTAACTCCAGTCCTCGCAAGCGACCTTGAGAACCCTGTAAACCGTCAGTGCCTTCTAGCTGCGATCGGGTGGGATGGGGTAAACTCCATTGCGCTAAATCTGGCGGAACCCGATAGAGCGGATAGCGATATGACTCTGTGGGCACACGACTGGCCCGATAGGTGGGTTCAAAATATCCGGTAAAGCTGACCGTGCCCTGGCCGTCGTAACCAACAGACTGATAGATCTCAAATTCTTGTAAGACAGCGGCTTGCAATTCAGCAGCGGAGCGCGAAGTCACCACCAGTTGCCGAAATCGCTCCAGACTCCGCCAAACGCGATCGCGATTAAAGGTCGGGATGGGATATTGTTCGTAAGCCGCGATCGCCGCTGGGGTCTGCAAATAGGCAAGGGAATGATCAATGGCTTGCAGCAGGGTGGCGCGATCGCCCTGTCCTGCTGCTCCCCAAAGTTGATCGTCGCGCCCAAACAACGCCGGAAAGTCCTCAGATGACAACAGAGAGGGTTCAACTCGTTGCAACGGTGGAGAGGGCAATGGGTCGGCTTGCACTGGCGGCAACCAACCTAGAGCACATCCCCACAGTAAGCAGAGAAAGCTGATTTGTTGTGTCAGGCGCGATCGCATCCGTCCCATCAAAACCGTTCAACACTGCCAGAAAAAATGGGTTCAACCCGAATTGCAATCACCTTAGAGGGTCGCACCACCATGTATTCCCCCTGGATATTTTTGATGGGCACACTAATGAAATCTTGAGAATCGGCTTTAGGCACCAATTCGCCGCTGTACCATTTTTGGAAATCCTGAATGGTGAGAAAACGAATTTCTTCCCGGTGTCCACCATCCATCAAGATATGAACTGCAAATTCGCTGGGGGTTCTCGGCATAGTGAGCGGTTGTCCTCAACACGACTAAGGCTTTGATCAATTCACGATTTTAATTTAACTCGGTTCATCATGTTCAGATTAAATTGAGTGGTCAAATCGGCACCGAGGTTAGTATTCTACCGTTTGATGGTTCGTCGTTCAGCCCATTTTGGTAGATTATTTCTTTTTCTGTCTCTGTGTCCTCTGTGCCTTTGTGGTTCATCTCCAGTTCACTCACTCAAGATCCTAAATTTATTCCTGTCTCTGTGTCCTCTGTGCCTTTGTGGTTCATCTCCAGTTCACTCACTCAAGATCCTAAATTTAGGACTTACGCACTTTGTGCAAAAACCCAAGAAGGTTAGAGGATTTGTGGGGCGCGTCGCGCCCCACAAATCCTCTAACTGCGTAAGTCTTGTAGATTGAATCGTTGTAGTTGAGCCTCGATCGCGACCGGTAAGGACTTGTGCAAATCAGTTTTGTTCCGAAAGCTCAACCGATAGCGATTGGGTAAGTCAAACGGGTACTGTCCTGGAATTTCTGGACGCTCCATCTGAGCCAAGAGGAGTTGTTCTGCTCGTTTGCACTGCAAAGCGTACCCTACTTCAACACAAATTTTAGGACTGGGAATCAGTTGCAGAGGGCCACCATCGATCTCCAAATCCAGAATAGGAGTACCATCCGCGACAAATAACATCGCTTTGCGGATCTTCCGCATCAAGGTGCTGTTCATCCGAATCGGGCCCTCCGAAAGCCGATTCGATTCTTCTAACGTCAAAGGCAATCGGGATTTTTTGTTGAATTTGGTCAAAAAATCATCCAATTCATCCCGTAACAGATTGCTCGATTCAGGGTATTCCGTCTGGTAGCAAAGAAAAATAGTTGGATCAAGATGGGCCATGACATCTTGCTTGGTGAAATAGATTTCATGGCTAATTAAATCAATATTGGAAATTGCGTAGCCGCCACTGCCCTCAACATAAAACTCTACTAATTCACCATCCAGATAGCGCTGAAACCACTCCGATTCTCGAACTTCTTCGCTGTCTTCTAAAAAGTCTGCTCTCAATCCTGATTTCAGCAAACTATTTTTACTGAGGCGCAGGTCGTGGGAACGTTGTTCCAGTTCTCGAATCGGTTCGTATTCCTGTAGATACCACGCCTTGAGCGCAATAATCGCCATACCACGCCTCTTATCTGCTGTTTTAAGGGATTAGTTTAGGGGATTAGACAAATGGGGCAGGCAAGACCTACCCCATCAGGCTATAAAACTGAACTCCATCATACCTAAAACAGAGAATTTTCGCTGCCCCAAAAAACTGGTCTCTTTTGTCCCCAATTTGCCTTGCGATCGCCCTTTATAAATTACTCAAATTAATTAAAAACTAATTGAGTGCATCCCACTTTTGTCATCTGCTAAACCCGATTTTGTGAGTGGCGCGGGCGCAGCCCACGCCACTCACAAAATCGAGATGCACTCAAACTAATTCCTTTGTTTAAAGGGGACAACGGTATCCAGTTTTCATACTAACTGAGTGACTTCCTCTCTTTCGCGAGTTTCTATTAGAGTTGAATCATATCCATTTTGATTCATTGCTCTCAATTTACCACTTGAGGAAATATTAGTGTTCTGATGGGATACCGTTGTGGAGGAAACGAGACAGATCCAAATAAAACAGGGTTTTTTACCTCTTAAACGAACGTAGACTAAGGCTGAATCTGCCAGGGAAGCTAAGCGGCCTTAATTAGCTTCAATTAATAGAATACCAGCCTAAGAAAGCAGAGGAAGCTGATGAAATTAAAGTTTACATTGACAATGTTTAAGTTAATTTGAAGTGCGTCGATATCTGTTTCTGTCAAAGAAAACAAGCTAGAAAAATAGCAATCCTATTTGAAACATTAACAGGCGGACTGAATCCCCTTGCTCTACAAGATTGTCCTTCCACAAATGATTTAGGATTGCTATAAGAGTGGTTATAGTTCAAAGGCTATCAGAATAGGGTGCATCCCAATTTTGTGGGCTTTTCCGGTTTTGTGGGTGAAGAACCACAGAGGCACAGAGAACACAGAGAACACAGAGACAAGAAATCACTCAAAAAAGCGTGCCAGGATGGGAAATGCTATTTAAAGCTGACATCTCAAACTCGTCATTGCTTGTGGGCACTGCCCACTCCCCTTCTGCCTTCTATAGCCGTAGCCACGGCGGTTAGGACAAGGACGTTTTTGTGGGGGCGCTTCGCGCCTCCACAAAAACGTCCAAGAAAAGTGGCTACAGCTATACCTGAACAACTGCCTGGGAATTAACCACAAGGCAAGTTGAATTGCCACAGATGAGTTCTGAATTTAGAATCAGGGTGAAACGTCAATCCCTCATTCTGGATTCTTAGCGTGGCCAGAGTTTATTTAGACCAAATTTCTCGACAATATAATGCAGTGACGGCGATCGAAGATATCACCTTTGAAGTCCCTGATGGTCAATTTTGGGTATTAGTGGGCCCATCGGGTTGTGGCAAGTCTACGATTCTCAGGACGATCGCAGGTTTAGAAACCGCTACCTCTGGTCATTTGTACATTGGAGAGCACTGCGTTGATCACGTACCCGCTCGCCAACGCGATGTGGCCATGGTTTTCCAAAACTATGCTCTCTATCCTCACTTGACGGTGGCTGAGAATTTGGCTTTTGGATTGAAAATGCGTCAGGCTAACCGCAAAACTATTCACGATCGCGTTGAATCTGTTGCCCGATCCCTCAACATTGCTCATTTGCTCGATCGCAAACCCCGACAACTCTCTGGTGGACAACAACAGCGGGTAGCTTTGGGACGGGCGATCGCTCGACAACCCCAGGTTTTTTTGATGGATGAACCATTGTCGAATCTGGATGCTCAACTGCGGGATGACACCCGCGCCGAATTAAAGCAACTGCATCAGCGGGTGGGCATCACGACGATTTATGTGACGCATGATCAGGTGGAAGCCATGACCCTAGCCGATCAAATCATTGTGCTTGATCGGGGACGAATTCAGCAAATTGGCGACCCACAGACCATTTATGCTCAACCCGTGAATCAGATGGTGGCGACCTTTATCGGTACACCACCCATGAACCTTCTGCCAGCTTTGTTTAATGGAGAACAGTTTCAACTGGCTGGACAAACCATCCCCTCTCCTCACTTCATGCACCAGTTGGGGTTGTCTCCTGGAATGGTGGTCAATCTGGGGATTCGCCCAGAACAGATGCAGGTGGCAGAGGCGCGATCGCCTCATCTAAAAGCTCAGGTAGAGGTTGTAGAACCGTTAGGACGGGAGACTTTGGTGAGGGCGATCGTGCCGACTCAGCAGCGACAGGTTGAGATTAATTTGCTCGTGCCAGCCACGCTACCCGTTAAACCAGGAGATGACCTGCCTTTACATTTGAAATCAGACGACTTGCAAGTGTTTGATCCTCAGACTGGGCAAAATTTACTTATTTAATCTTGTTTTCTTGTCACCAAGCTCCCGCTTGGTCACGCTGTTTTGGCAGCTCCAGCTTCCTGCCAAGCTGGAGCTTGAGAGCGAGGGAAGACTAGCGAACTAGCTCACGTTCGATATCTGCAATCAGTTGAGCCGAATCTGGAGCAACATTGCTAGGATAGCGGGCGACCACTTCACCCTGTTTATTGACCAAAAACTTCTCAAAATTCCAGGAAACATCGCTCTGAGGGGCAACAGCCTGAGTCAGGCGAGCATACAAAGGATGTTGCTGTGCTCCTTTGGCATGAACTTTGTCAAACATCTCAAAGCTGACCCCATAGCGACTGGTGCAGAATTGCATAATTTCCTGATTGCTCCCTGGTTCTTGAGCACCATAGTCATTGCAGGGAAAACCCAAAACTCGTAACCCGCGATCGTAATACTTCTGATTGAGTTGTTCTAAGCCTTTGTACTGAGGAGTATAGCCGCACTGGGAGGCGACGTTAACAATCAGCAACACCTTGCCTTGATAGTCGGAAAGCTGCTTGTCTTCGCCTGCGATCGTCTTGACAGTGATATCTGTGATGGTTGCGTTCATGTTCGTTCACATTTCTTTACTAAATGTTACCAATTCTTAGGCGATTTCTGGAAAAGAATCTCCCAGTTTTTAGGAGGGTGGGCGGCTTCGCCGCCCACCCTCCTAAAAACTGGGTATGTTATTTCCTGGAGATCTCCTTAGAACCAGTGAGCAAATTCGGTGGTGAAGCGATCGCCCAAAATTGCTGCTCGAATGCGCTGGGTGAATTGCACTAACTCAGTCACGTTGTGGATCGAGAGTAGGGTATAACCCAACAGTTCATAAGTTCGCAGCAAGTGACTGACGTAGGCCCGGGTAAAGTTGCGACAGGTATAGCAGGGGCAATCTGAATCAAGAGGGGTAAAGTCTTCTCGGAAACGGGCATTTTTGAGATTCCAACGATCGCCCTTAACTAAAGCATTGCCATGACGCGCCAACCGGGTAGGGATAACGCAATCAAATAAATCGACTCCGGCTGCGATCGCCTGCACCATTTCCCGATGTGTGCCCACGCCCATGAGATAACGGGGTTTGTTCCACGGCAGCACTGGCGCTGTTGCTTTAACGATGCCCTCAATTAAATTAGCGGGTTCACCAACGCTGACTCCACCAATCGCGTAACCCGGTAAATCCAGAGCAGCCAGATCCTTAGCAGCCTGCCGCCGTAAGTCTGCATATACGCCACCCTGGACAATGCCAAACAATGCTTGATCCGATCGCTGATGCGCCTGAATGCAGCGTTCTAACCACCGATAAGTTCGCTCTGTCGCTGCGATCACGGCTTCTCGGCTGGCGGGATAGGGGGGGCACTCATCAAACGCCATGATGACATCGGCCCCCAAGGCGTTCTGAATTTGAATCGATTTTTCTGGGGTCAGGTGAATCATTTGACCGTCACGGGGCGATCGAAAGGTCACTCCTGTATCGGCGATCGATCTCAAATCACTGAGACTAAAGACCTGAAACCCTCCAGAGTCAGTCAGTATTGGCCCCTCCCAACCCATAAAGCGGTGCAATCCACCAGCCTGAGCAACAGTCTCTTCTCCTGGTTGCAAGTGCAGGTGGTAGGTGTTAGACAACACCATTTGTGCCCCTGTTTCTCGCAGTTGTGCAGGTGTCAACGTTTTGACGTTTGCCAAAGTCCCGACTGGCATGAATCGGGGGGTTTCAACAATTCCATGAGGCGTAGCAAACAAGCCTGCTCGAGCGTTGGTGTGGGAGCACTGCGCCAGACATTCAAAGTAAAATCCCAAGGTTCGATCCGAACGAATGAATAGAAATTCCGAAAGATATGTGAGAGAGCGATACAAATCACCACCCTGTCAGAACCCCTAGTTTAGCATTGAGATTCATCCTGCAAAGGAGAAGAATAGCAATTCTAAATCAAAGCTCTTCTTCATCAATTCGCACATCCCAGCCTGCTGACAGCACTTCAGCAACCACAGCTTCTAGAGCAGCCACGTTGAGATTCCGAGTGTTTTGCTCTTGCAGAGGATTAGACAAAGGAATCAGCCTGAGTTGACGATTGTCTTGGACTAGATCAAAATAGGCCTGCTGATCGGCAGATTGTTTGAGTTCTAAATAGTCAAAGCTATGCACATTGATGTATAGTGTGCGGTTAGCTACGATGGTTGCTCGTTGAGGCTCAGAAAAAACCTCTTGAACATATCCTTCTCCCTCATGCAGGGTAAGGCCATCTTGAGTGTAGATATAGCGAACACGGCTCAAATCAACTAGCAGTCTTTGAATGTCTAGCTTGTTGACGATAGTGCCCGCATCAATAATACAGGGAGCAGGAAGTTTCATATTTCCAGAGAATTGTTCGTGGCTCATAGAAATGGCGACCCTTGATTTGAAATGCTTGTGTTCGGTTGTGAGTCGAAACGAGTCAGCGATGGGAAGTCGAATGTATTCTAGGGAACAGGTTACAACTATGAACTACAACAATAGGGTGGACTGATCAGCTATGAGTAGTAGAAGACAAGGGACAAGTTTCAAGTTCAGCCTGAGGGGCGCTAAAAACCAAAACCACCCCTCAGAACAGACTACGTCACTTGAGGAGATTATAGGAGTCAGAATGGCCTCAAGGCTAGATCTACGAAACCGCTAGAACAGGCTTTGCGCTGTTAGCAGAACATACAGTCACTCTGCTTGTGAGTTACGTGTAACCTTCAGCCAAACTAATAGATTGTTTGTGCTGGATGCCTGATCTAAGAAACTTTCTTAACCCTTCATCCAGGAACAAATTTCTATTATGCGTGCAAAGACGAAAATTGAGTTCAGCTATAGTGCTGAAGCTATTGAATAGCAATTGTGGTAACAAAAAACTTTACAGCACATGAAGAATCTATGTTCTTGTCTCGCAGATTCACCGGAATTGCGATTAAAAAACATTTTAATAGTGAAAAGTGCAAAATTCGGGTACGGTACTTTTTTCAGTCTCGCTAATCACATGCTGATTTCTTGCTGCTATTTCAGATCTCCAAACTGGGTGAGATACAACATCCGGTTGCGCCCAAACCAGACCCTTCTTCTCAATGGCAATAGTTTTGATTCAGCGGTTTCTTGATAATTTTTGAAAGTGGGGATACCCGTCGGATTGATCTGTAAAGCAGCTAGGCAACTGCGTCCATCCTGCTCTAAGCGCCTGGTAAATATCTACTATAAGATGTTTCATTTGCAACGTGAGTTTCCTCCCTAATGGTTGAGCAGCAGAGAGAAAAGAGTAAGCAGTCTGGCAGCTTACTGGCAACAGCGATCGCCTTCTATACCTGTCTGCCCATTCCTTCAGCTTGGTTGTCAGACTTCCGGTTAGTTTCTCGGCTGGCCCCTGTGGTTGGATTGGTCATTGGTGGAATATTAAGCGGTCTGGATACTGGATTGCGGTATTCAGGTGTTCCAGAATTGACTCAAAGCGCTGTCGTGACCATTACCTGGGTGGCAATTACAGGCGGCTTGCATCTAGATGGGGTAATGGATACAGCGGATGGATTGGCTGTTCAAGATCCGGAACGGCGGTTAGCTGTCATGGCAGACAGCGCCACAGGTGCGTTTGGGGCAATGGCAGCGATCGCTATCCTTTTACTGAAGACAGCAGCGCTGAGTGATTTGCCGCATCACCGCTGGCTGTTTCTCCTGCTGAGCGCTGGCTGGGGACGCTGGGCCCAACAGATAGCGATCGTGCGGTATCCCTATCTCAAGCCCACGGGCAAAGGAGCCTTTCATAAAGCGGCTCTGCGTCCCTGGCAAGACTTGCTGCCCAATCTTTTGCTGCTGCTGGGCATCTGTAGTTTACCGATGTTGTTGTCTCAGCTTTGGGGCATGAGTTTGACGTGTTTAGCCGGAGGAGCGATCGCCCTGCTGGTTCCTGCCTGGTTTCATCACAAACTAGGCGGTCATACGGGAGACACCTATGGGGCAACGGTTGAGTGGACAGAGGCTTTATTTTTAGTATTGATGACCGCAAGTCGTTAACCGTAACTCACTAAATCGATTACGATCAGGCTTGAAGTGTGAGGGACCGAGGGTTATGAACATTTTATTGCTCTATCCACTGTTTCCTAAAACGTTTTGGTCTTATGAGAAGATCCTGGAATTGGTCAATCGCAAGGTGCTATTGCCACCACTGGGACTAATCACAGTTGCAGCAATTTTGCCGCCAGCGTGGAACTTTAAGCTGGTCGATCGCAATATTCGCCCAGTCACCGAAGCTGAGTGGGAGTGGGCTGATTGGGTGATCATTTCTGCCATGATCGTTCAGAAACAGGACATGCTGGAGCAAATTGGTCAGGCGAAGCAACGGGGTAAGTTGGTCGCTGTGGGCGGGCCCTATCCTACGTCTCTGCCCGATGAACCGCAAGCCGCTGGAGCCGATTTTCTGATTCTGGATGAAGGAGAAATTACGTTACCCCTGTTTGTAGAGGCGATCGCCCGGGGTGAAACCCAGGGTGTATTGCGATCGAACGGAGTTAAACCCGATGTCACAGAGACTCCCATTCCTCGCTTTGATTTATTGGAACTAGATGCCTACGATTCCATGTCGGTGCAGTTCTCCCGAGGCTGTCCATTTCAGTGCGAATTCTGCGACATCATTACGCTGTATGGTCGCAAACCCCGCACCAAAACCCCGGCCCAGTTACTCAAAGAACTCGATTACCTGTATGAATTGGGTTGGCGACGGGGCGTGTTTATGGTGGATGACAACTTCATTGGCAACAAACGCAACGTCAAATTGCTGCTTAAAGAATTAAAACTATGGCAGCGGGAGCATGGCTATCCTTTCCGGTTTAATACCGAAGCCTCGATCGATCTGGCTCAAGATCAAGAATTGCTGGATCTGATGGTGGACTGCTTCTTCGATGCCGTCTTTTTGGGGATTGAAACCCCCGATGAAGCAAGCTTATCTCTCACGAAAAAGTTTCAGAATACCCGCAGTCCCCTAACCGAAGCTGTGGATACGATTACGCAGGCTGGATTACGAGTCATGGCAGGCTTTATCATCGGCTTTGATGGAGAACAAGCGGGAGCAGGCGATCGCATCGTTCGGTTCGCCGAACAAACTGCCATTCCCACGACCACTTTTGCCATGCTGCAAGCTTTACCTAATACGGCTCTCTGGACTCGGTTGCAAACAGAAGGGCGACTGCGAGATGGCAAAGATGGCACAATTAACCAGACTACCTTGATGAATTTTGTCCCCACTCGCCCTTTAGAAGATATCGCCAGAGAATACGTCGAAGCCTTCTGGCAACTCTATGCCCCTAAACCCTACCTCGATCGCGTCTATCGCTGTTTTCTCAAACTGGGTGCGCCCCGCTGTAAACCTCCAGCTAAACTGCCCAACTGGGTGGATTTGAGAGCCTTGGCGATCGTTTGTTGGCGGCAGGGAGTGGTGCGCGACACCCGCTGGATGTTCTGGCATCATTTGTTCAATATCCTGTGGCGCAATCCTGGCGTATTTGAGCACTATCTGGCAGTGTGTGCTCATAATGAGCATTTTCTGGAGTACCGCCAAATTGTACGGGATCAAATCGAAACGCAACTTCAGGAATTTCTAACCCAAGAGACAAAATTGACTCAACCGATAGAGATGGCAGTTCCCTGACGGGTTGAGTCATGGCAATCAATGGCGGTTTATCAGGAAACCACAGCGATACAGAGGGCACAGGGGGCACAGAGACGAGAAAATAGAGCAGTTGATTTTTCTCTGAGATCTATACACTGTTTTCGTCTATCTTCTTTGTGCCTCTGTGATTCGTCAGAAACATCCATATGCTAAGAGTTTTCGTTTACGGAACACTGAAACCTGGAGAACGTTACTATTCGCAGTACTGTCAGGGTCGCGTGGTCGAAAGTTGTGCTGCGATCGCCTATGGTCATCTATACGATCTCCCTTTAGGTTATCCAGCTATGATTTCGGGCGATCGCCCCATACAGGGGTATGTGTTAACCTTTGCCGATGCTACTACATGGCATGATCTAGATGAGTTGGAGGACTATAATCCGAATCGGCCCTCTGAGGAAAATGAGTACGATCGCTACCAGATCGAAGTGTTCAGCTTGGCAGGTGAATCAATGGGATGCGCTTGGGCCTATTTAATGACCTTGGAACGAGTTCAAAAAATCGGCGGTGTTCATTTACCTCAAGGAGTTTGGACAGGCATGTCTGAAATTGTCCCTGCTAATGCTCTCTAGCAGATCAAAATGCTTTTCTATGCTGTCTTTTCAATCTCAGATTTCATGCGCTCCAGGGTCAAATGCATCTGGTCAAACATCTGCTGCGGCGTAATGCCAAACTGATTGAGCTGAGACTTTAACTGCTCTACGCTCATCTGAGCCATAAAGTCTTCGGAAAGCTCAAAGCGCTTCATAAAAATTCGATAGCGCTCCATCATCGCTTCCATGTGCTCAATGAACAGCTTTTTACCTTCGCGGTCAAACTTGCCATAGCTACTGCCAAGTTGCATCAGAGATTGATAATCCTCAAACAGTTGCTTAGCTTCCTGTTGTACGATTTCAGAATCAAAAAATCCCATCTTAACTTTTCCTACTAATTGCATTATCTGACTCACTCTTGACATCAGAGCTTGCCGTTACACTGTGCCTTGAAGGCATTGAGGCTGGGTCAAAGAACGTTCGCGAGTTCTGCTCCTTTTCCAGAATCCTGCCTTTCCAGAAACTCAAGCATCCTGGGTTTTATGGGATGTCAAAACGGGAGTAAAATGTGCAATAGTTACTTGACATTGCCTTATTTCTATTCTAGTTCAGCTTGCAGCCCCACCAAAGTTCGGAAATTCCCACTTCAGCAGGCCAGATCAGCGTATGTGCAAAACTTCTATATTTACGGGCAGAGAAACCCGAGGACAGCTTAATTTTTCCACGTTGATCGGGCTGAAGGCATCCCCTGGCATTCTGGTAATTCCTTTCTACTAAGGTAAAGGAGAAGAAAAGCAGGCAAAATTGAAGAAAGGTACAGTTACTCAGTTAAGGCTTGACGCGATCCCCCAACACTTTAGAGATTGAAATGGCAGCCATTAGCTTTAGCTTAAAACCCCTCCTTGACCTTACCGATGAGGCCTTCCATAAGCTATGCCAATCCAACCCACAGGTGAAATTTGAGCGCACCGCAACAGGAGAACTGGTTGTTATGTCACCCACTGGAGGAGAAAGTGGACAGCGAAACGCAGATATCACCATTGATTTAGGGCTGTGGAACCGTCAAGCTCAGCTTGGAGTGACCTTCGACTCTTCAACGGGCTTCAAACTACCCAATGGTGCAGAACGCTCTCCCGATGCATCGTGGGTCAGGAGCGATCGATGGAAATCCCTTACCCCAGAGCAGCGGCGCAAGTTTCCGCCCCTCGCCCCTGATTTTGTTGTGGAATTGCGTTCTGCCTCTGATGATCTCGAACCCTTGCAGCAAAAAATGCAGGAATACATCGATAACGGTGTGCGGCTTGGCTGGCTGATTAACCCCCAAGACCAGCACGTTGAAATCTACCGACCGGGGCGATCAGTCGAAATTCTGCAATCACCCAAAAGCTTGTCGGGTGAAGATGTCCTGCCCGGATTCACCCTTGACCTGTCCCGAATTCTCAATTAATTTCTTGGTTTAACTCTCTGCATGACTACTTAGGCGATCGCCCTTAAAATTGGAGCATCAGTTCTCAACGTTAGGAAACGACTAAAATCATCTCTCGTTGAAGAAATTGAAACGGCTTATCCTTACGGTTTACTTGCCCCATAGAATTCAATTATTCTCGGATTAATGCAAGTCCGTACATTGCTGCTTCAACACCCATGCGAATCTATCGATTTTTAGCTCTATCACTGGTTGGGCTTCTACTCACGCTCAGCCAATCGCTGTCACCGTTCCGGTTCAGCGCGATCGCCCAAACCACGTCTAGTTCCCCACCTCCAGGACTGTACTATCTCTACCAGGGGCAGCCCATTCCTTTAGAAATCCGCCAAGATGCGATCGCCGTCGAATCGCAGGCAACTGAGCGATCGGGTGAACCGCTGTATCGAAGCCTACGGCAACAACTCCAGCCGGATGGCGCAACTCGCGGTGACGGCAGCACCAATCCACCCGGCATAGAGATTAACCAACTGAATGACACCACAGCCCTGATCAATTTATCGAGCCGTGCGCCGCAAGCCGAGGCGGTGCGCCGTGAACTTCAGCAGAATGCGGATAACACCGTTCTGCCCGTGCTGTCGCGGGTTGATGGGCAGGATACCCTGGTGCTACCAAACGAGATTATTGTCAGCTTTGACCCCAGTTGGTCGGAGGCTCAGGTGCAGGCTGCGTTGGAGCAGCAAAATCTAGAATTGATTCGCCCTTTGCGGTTTACGACGCGGCGGTATCTGGTGCGATCGCGCTCCGCCACGGGCGTTGAAGTGCTGAACGTGGCGAACCAGTTGAACCAGGTCACGGGGATTCAATCGGCAACGCCCAACTTTTTACAGACTACGACCTTTGATGTCGGACAACCCGCTAAATCATTGATGTTGCAGCGCGAGGCGCGACCGGATACGCCCATCCTCCGCTCTCAGGCGTTGCCGAAGAGTTTGCAGACAGATTTGCAGACAGATATGATGCCGCTGTTGTGGAATTTGAATAGCACGTCAATGCGGCAATGTCAGGCGGCAGAAACGCTCAATCGCTCTTGTTTGAATGCGCCGCCAAATCGAGCGAATGTATCTCGGACGGATGTGCGATCGCCCGAAGCATGGCAGCAGAGTCGGCAGGGAGAAGGCATTGTAGTCGCAGTGATCGACAGCACGATTCAGTGGGATCATCCCAACCTGGCGAACAATCTGGCATCGATCACCCGCCCTGATAGATTGCCCAACGAAAATCGCGGTTGGGACTTTGCAGAAGATGACCCAGACACCCGCGTAAACCAGGGTGAACTGAACTTGCTCAAAGAAGCGCTGCAAGACACGTTTCGCTTGTCGGATGCAGAACTCGTACAAAAGTATTCAGCAACAGCAGACCGGCTAGGAAACAAGCCAGAGTGTCAAAGGGATAACATTGCTGACTGCATTCGCTCTACTTTACAGCTAGGGATCAGCGACAATTTTCACGGCACCTCAGTTGCCAGCGTGATTGCAGCACAGCCTTTTAGCATTGCAGGGCAAAGCACTGGCGTGGTTGGGGTGGCCCCCAAAGCAAAAATTTTGCCGATTCGCGTTGGGACGGTGAGCATCGCAGGACCCACCCTGAGCGATGCCGCCATTATTGAAGCGATTGGCTATGCTGCCGATCGCGGTGCCGATGTAATCAACCTGAGTTTGGGGAGGGCCTCGCCCAATCCAGAGCTAGCCGCAAGGATAGCCGAAGTGTTGGACAACAGCCCTCGCCTGATTATCGTGGCTGCTGCGGGAAATTGCGGTGACTCATCTCGAGCTGATTGCACACAGCCCAATCGAGTTGCTTATCCAGCCGGCGACCCGGAAGTTTTGGCGGTGGGCGCAACCACACTCAGCGGCACTCGCGCCTCTTACAGTCAGTATGGTGAACGGCTGGATGTGGTCGCTCCGGGAGGTGGCGACGATTTGCGCGTGTTAACGACGGGAGGCACGTTTGATAATCGCTTCTGGCAGGGCATGGGTTTGCCCGATCGCCCTTGGGGAAATAGCTATGACGCGCGCGGAGCCTGGGTCTGGCAAAACGGCACCTCGTTCGCTTCCCCGGCTGTCGCGGGAGTGGTGGCATTGATGCTGGGGGAAGACCCGCAGAACCAGCTCGATCGCACCCAGATTGTACAACTGCTTAAACAGACCGCCCAAACCCGCAGTTTGATCCTGACCGATGCAGAACAAGAGTTATATCAGCGCGATCGCCAGACTGCGGGCAGCATTCCATCGGGGCTGTCGGCAACGCAATATTTCTTTGGTGCAGGTCTGGTCGATGCGGAAGCCGCTGTCAAAGCTGTTCAAAGCCAGGTTCGGTAGTTCATTCTGGCATTGCATGACTGGATCTCTCGGTCTGTAAAGGAGTTTCTCGTGTTGCGAGCCAGCGCTCAAAAGACTGACGACTCTCACCACTTTGCCGACCGGCTAACAGACCTTCGATGCCGATATGTTCATCTAGATCAACCCATTCAATTGCATAACCCTCTCCCAAAAGTTGCCAGTTCTGCCGTTCTGCTTGAGAGGCGTGCAGTAAACGAGGATACCAGGATAGAGGAACAATTAAACCTCGCCCGTCCACCAAATCGATGATTAATTTCTCGTCCGTCACTTTGATTTGTGCTGCAAAAGGTTCTGTCTCAAGGGTCAAAGTAGTCATGCCAAGCCTCCAACAATGTTTGTTCGTGTTCCTCCACAAGTTGAGCAATGTCATTGAGTTCATGGTCTTTGAAACCTCGATTCTTAGCCAAAGAAACAGGACTCAGCCAAAACTTAACCAATTGCCGATCGCGTTTCACATGAATATGAGCAGGTTCACTCCTGTCAGAACTAAAAAAGATGAAACTGTAGGGGCCAACCTGAAGCACCGTAGGCATGGGTGAGGACATAGCTTATCTATCCTCAGTTTAACCTGCCCCTACGTTTAGAAATTCAGCGCTCTACAGATGTGCTTGCAGCGACTTGATTTAGCCCGTGCGTCACTCCCCATCTTCCCTACTCTCCACCGCCCTATGAAAACGCCCCTTCGCCCTTGGTTCCTGACTGGCTTTGTTGCCCTGTTCGTACTGCTAGACAACCCAGTCAGCCGCGCCAACTCAACACTTCCCTTCCCTGCCCGCCTCAACTTGCTTTCTCAGAGTGATCCCCTCGCTGAAGCCGCAGAGTTGCACCAGCAAGTCGTGCAACTTTACCAGCAAGGAAAGTACCAGGAAGCGATTCCGCTAGCAGAGCGATCGCTCCAGATTCGAGAAACCCAACTGGGTCGCAACCATCTTGCCACGGCCATCAGCCTCCACACCTTGGCAGGACTCTACCGGGAAATGGGTCGCTACGAAGCGGCAGAACCCTTGTTTCAGCGATCGCTCCAGATTTATGAAACCCAACTTCCTCCCAACAATCCTCTCACGGCCGTCATCCTCCACACCTTGGCAGGACTCTACCAGGAAATGGGTCGCTACGAAGCGGCAGAACCCTTGTTTCAGCGATTGCTCCAGATTCGAGAAACCCAACTTCCTCCCAACCATCCTGACACAGCCAACAGCCTCAACAACTTGGCAGAACTCTACCGAGTCATGGATCGCTACGAAGCGGCAGAACCCTTGTATCAGCGATCGCTCCAGATTCGAGAAACCCAACGGGGTCCCAACCATCCTGACACGGCCAACAGCCTCAACAACTTGGCATTACTCTACCAGGACATGGGTCGCTACGACGCGGCAGAACCCTTGTTTCAGCGATCGCTCCAGATTTATGAAACCCAACGGGGTCTTAACCATCCTCGCACGGCCACCAGCCTCAACAATTTGGCAGCACTCTACCAGGACATGGGTCGCTACGACGCGGCAGAACCCTTGTTTCAGCGATCGCTCCAGATTCGAGAAACCCAGCTTCCTCCCAACCATCCTGACACAGCCACCAGCCTCAACAATTTGGCATCACTCTACCAGGACATGGGTCGCTACGACGCGGCAGAACCCTTGTATCAGCGATCGCTCCAGATTTATGAAACCCAACGGGGTCTCAACCATCCTCGCACGGCCACCAGCCTCAACAATTTGGCATCACTCTACCAGGACATGGGTCGCTACGACGCGGCAGAACCCTTGTTTCAGCGATCGCTCCAGATTCGAGAAACCCAACTTCCTCCCAACCATCCTGACACGGCCGCCAGCCT
>Ga0224723_1000271_pt1 | contig 36426 bp, 37 predicted proteins | sample Balambano_FR2_Me_FD_161647 | JGI IMG/M metagenome (GOLD analysis project Ga0224723, IMG submission 161647) | Freshwater sediment microbial communities from Lake Towuti, South Sulawesi, Indonesia - Balambano_FR2_MetaG | ecosystem: Environmental > Aquatic > Freshwater > Lake > Sediment | place... | reverse complement strand
GGGCAGCTCATCTTTGTGGCGGGTCAAATTGCCCTCGACCCGGCCACAGGAGAACTGATTGGCCAGGGCGATGTAGCGGCGCAGACCGAGCAGGTGATTGCTAACCTTAAGGCCATCCTGACGGCGGCTGGCGCTAGCCTCGATAACGTGGTCAAAACCTCAGTGTTTCTGAAAGATATGAACGACTTTGGTAGGGTTAACGAGGTTTACGCCAAATATTTTGGCGGTGAGGCCGCTCCAGCCCGCGCTTGTGTAGAGGTATCGCGCCTGCCTAAGGATGTAGCGGTGGAGATCGAGTGCATCGCGGCGGTATGAGTCTGTACCAGGCAAGTAAAGAACGTTAAGAACCGTCGCAGATGCCTTCTCAAGGGCAGCCCGCTACATAACAATAGGGAGCGTACTTAACGATTCTCCATCTTGGGGTGGTTAGGGCTTCTATCTGAGTCAAGCGATAGTATGGCGTACTACTGGTTTAAGGCATTTCACGTTGTTGGGGTTGTGGTCTGGTTTGCCGGATTGTTCTATCTCGTGCGCCTGTTTATCTACCATGTTGAGGCTGAAGCTGAGCCAGAACCGGCCCGGAGCATTCTCAAAAGCCAGTATGAAATCATGGAGAAGCGGCTTTACCACATCATTACAACCCCTGGCATGATAGTGACGGTGGCTATGGCCATTGGGCTGCTGGTGCTGATGCCAGAGTACCTAAAAGACGGGTGGATGCATGCCAAGCTAGGACTGGTGGCCGTGCTGTTAGGCTACCATCACTACTGCGGACGACTGATGCGCCAGTTCCAGAAGGGAGAGTGTCACTGGTCCAGTCGGCAACTCCGTGCCCTCAACGAAGCGCCGACATTGCTCTTGGTAGTCATTGTTATGCTGGTGATCTTTAAGAACAGTTTTCCAACCGGGGCGACAACCTGGCTGGTCGTGGGCTTAGTCGTATTCATGGCCGCCACAATTCAGCTTTATGCCCGCAAGCGTCGCCTCGATAAGGAAAAGGCGCTAGCCCAGGCCGAAACCCCAGAACCTCAGGTTTTACAAAGTCCCTAGGCTGGTCTAGATTGGGGTTCAACCTTCGCGCAACACCCATGACTTCTCCTCTGCCCCGCCGCCCTCAACCAACCCGATGGCCAGCTTGGGTCATTCCCCAGGTCGCAATCCCCTACCTCTTCCTTTTACCAGCCATAGCTGCCCTAACGATTTCAGTCTTTTGGCCAGCTCTGCAGGCGTTTTACTTTAGCTTTACCAGCTTTGGGGTAGATTTGACCGCTGCGCCTACCTGGGTTGGCCTGGAGAATATGCAGAGGCTGATGGTAGATACCATCTTTTGGCAAACGGTGCGCAATAGCCTGCTTTATCTGCTGGGCGTAGTGCCAGTTTTGACCATTGCGCCACTGTTGCTGGCTATTTTGGTCAATCGATCGCTGCGCGGCATTTACTGGCTGCGAGCAGCCTACTACTCGCCCGTGGTGGTTTCGATGGTCGTAGCAGGCATCGCCTGGCGCTGGCTCTATGCCGAAAACGGTCTGTTTAACCAGGTACTCCGGGCCACTGGGCTAACCGAATCGGGCATTCCGTGGCTGACTAGCCCGGCCTTGGCCCTGTGGAGCGTCATGGTCGTCACCATTTGGAAAGGAATGGGGTACTACATGGTTATCTATTTGGCTGGGCTGCAGGGCATTCCGCAGGATCTCTATGAAGCTGCCGCCATTGATGGCTCCGACAATTGGCGACGGCACTGGGACATTACCCTACCGATGATGCGCCCCTACTTATTGTTAGTGGCCGTAATTTCTGCCATTGCCGCCACGAAGGTATTCGAGGAAGTCTACATCATGACCGAGGGCGGTCCCCGGAATAGCTCTAAGACGATGGTGTACTACATCTACGAGCTGGCCTTTGAGAAGTTTGAAATTAGCTACGCCTGTACAATCGGGCTGATCCTGTTTCTGGCTATTCTGACCCTATCCATGCTGCGCCTTAGCGTTGGCCAGCAAGATATATCCCCCTTAGGCTAGGCCACCTGTAAAACCTCGCCCGGCGGTACCCGCAAATCGTTGAGTTGTAGGTCACAAACCTCCACCTGCGTGGCTCCCTCAGTTCGCATGGCTAGGTCAACCAACTCTTCCAACAGGGCACGACTATCCAGATGGCCGCTCAACACTACTGCGGCTCCACGCTGCTTGACAACAATCTTGGCCGCAGCTAACCGCCCTAGGCGCTCTTTGAAGCAGGCCTGAACGCGCTTAGCCAACCCGTAATAGTCGTACTCACCATGCAGACCCACTCGCTCAGGAGGGATGGTGGTCAATCGAGTGGGTTCACCCACAAAATCAATGGGGCTGGCATAACAAACACCCCTGACGACTTGCCCTGCTGTCACTAACGATTGCCAACCGTGAGTCATTGCTGCCTACCCTTCAAGCTTTGGAACTGAGGAAATCCACAAACAGCAAAGCCTGTTGTGGTTACGTATTGAACCAGTAAATCCGTGGCAACACGGAGAGGGGCGGAGGACTTAGGTAAAAGTATAAACTTATTATGAAGTGTTTTACCTGAGTTATCAGTAAAAACTCGTATTTGATGTTACTGATTGTAAAACTTTCTGAAAGAAAATCCTACATCCCTTGATTTAGTCAGAAAGACTTACCACTCCTCCAAAAGTTCCAAGCCTGAAGTTCCCAATCCGGACAAAATCTTTATCAAGATGAAATTTCTGTTAGCGGGACTGCGGCAGTCCAAACTACCACCTCAAAATCCTTAACGCTCGGTGAGCAGGGCCACGGCATAAACAGCAATGCCTTCTTGACGACCCACCGGGCCAAGGGCTTCATTGGTGGTGGCTTTGACGCCTACCTGGTCGGGGGCAATGGCTAAGACCTCCGCTAGCCGCGATCGCATGGCCTGAATGTGAGGCTTGAGCTTGGGCTGTTCGGCCACAATTACAGAGTCAATGTTGCCAACCGTCCAGCCTTTATCTTCCACAAGACCTTTTACCTGGGCCAGCAGTTTGAGGCTATCGGCTCCGGCCCATTGAGGATCCCCAGGGGGAAAATACAGCCCAATGTCTCCCAGGCTGAGCGCCCCCAGCATGGCATCCATGATGGCATGGGTAAGCACGTCAGCGTCGCTGTGGCCGTCTAGCCCGCGATCGTGAGGAATCGTCACCCCGCCTAAAATTAGGGGTCGCCCCTCTACTAACCGATGAATGTCGTAGCCGTTACCAATACGCAAAGCCATAGCGTGCATGCCCACAAGGGATTGCCATAACGGTTGTATCACATTCCCCAGCACCTCTTGGGGGAGTAGCCCGGCCCCTCACCATGCGTTGAGCGCCAATCGTGGCTGGGCATGCTAACCCTATGAAAATTGCCTATGCTACCACCTACAACGTACAGGATCGCTCAAGCTGGCCGCGCCGCCATCTGGGGCTTTATGGCACCGGCCAGAAAATTGCTGGTCTGCTCCAGGCCGAAGGGATGGAACTGGAGTTTTTGGGGCCATTACACCTGCGAAAAACTCCAATTACCCGGCTTAAGTGGCTGTTTTACCGCAATATCCTGGGGCAGACCTACTACAGCGGGGTGGCACCCCGACGATCGCGCATCTACGCCCGCCAGCTAGAGGCTAAGCTAGCCCAATCTGACGCTGACCTGCTGCTGTGTCCAGAAAATGCCATTCCCCTGGCCCAGCTTCATACGGCGCGACCCGTTGTCCTATGGACAGATGCTCTCTTGGGCAGCCTGGTGGATTTCTACCCCTACCTGAGCAACCTCTGCGAAGAAACCCGGCAAAACCTCTATGCGATGGAGAAAACCGCCCTGGATCGCTGCGCGTTGGTGATTTTGAGTTCGCAGTGGGCCATTGACTCGGCGGCGCAGCTATATGGCGTTCCAGAGGACAAGCTGCGGATTATCCCTAGAGGCGCGAGTCGGGAGCTAGATCGCAACCAAGCCGAGGTAGAAACGCTGATTCAACAGCGACCGAGTCACCTCTGTCGATTGCTGTTTGTGGGGGTACAGTGGGAGCGCAAGGGCGGCCCAATGGCGTTGGAGGTAGCCAAGACTCTGAATCGCATGGGGCTTAACACAGAACTGTGGGTAGTGGGCTGTCGTCCTCCGGGTAGTTCTCTTCCTGATTTCGTCAAAGTCCACGGGTTTATTGATCGGGCCACTGCCGAGGGAGAGGCCCAGTTTGACCAGATTCTTGGCGATGCTCACTTCCTCATTTTGCCTACCCAGGCAGATACTTTTGGGGTTGCCATTAGCGAGGCTAACGCGGCTGGAGTTCCCTGCGTGGCTTCGGCAGTCGGCGGCATCCCCACGGTCTTAGAGGCGGGGATCAACGGTCAAGCCTTACCCCTCAATGCCACAGCCGAAGACTACAGTGCCTTTCTTCTGAGCTATTTCCAGGACTATCCCCGCTACCAGCAACTCGCCTTCTCAGCCTGGCAAACTTTCAAGCATCGCCTGAGCTGGTCAGCCGCGCAAAAAACCGCCCTGGGCTACCTGAAGGAGCTGATGGTTTAGCTGCTTCAGGCGATCTAGACTAGGGCTAGATCGCCTGAGGTGTCGTCATGACCTGGCTCAAGCAATGGGGATTCACCGCCGATAGCTGGAAGGGACAGCGGGGAGAATATTGGGTACTGGCCCAAATGCTACTGCTCTTGGGATTTGTGCTGGTGCCTACCTATCAGCCTGTGGATCCGGCCATTTTCCCGCTGCCTGTGCAGTACAGTTTATGGGCCATCGCCGTGATCCTGGCCTTGTTTGCAGCCCTATTGCTAGGTAAAGGACTGGTTGATCTTGGCCCCAACCTCACCCCTCTGCCCTACCCCCGTGAGGATGGTGCTTTGGTGCAAACCGGCGTCTATGGCATTGTCCGCCACAGTCTCTACAGTGGGCTGATTTTAGGCACCCTGACCATTAGCCTGTGGCGGCTGAGCCTAAGCCACTTGGCGATAGCTGTAGCGCTTCTGGTGGTGCTGAATGCTAAAGCCACCCGGGAAGAAACCTGGCTGCAAGAACGCTATCCCGATTACAGCGACTATCGCCAGCGAGTCAAAAAGTTGATTCCCTGGATTTACTAGCGGTGCCACTCGGTAACGCCGCCGGGTTTATCGATTAGCGTAATGCCTTGAGCCTGAAGCAGGTCGCGGATGCGATCGCCCTCCGCAAAGTTTTTAGCCGCCCGTGCCTCACGCCGCTGGGCTAACAGGGCTTCGATGTCGGCATCAGGCCAGCCTACGGAAGCCTCGGTTGCGGCATCAGGCTTAGTTTCTAGCCCTAACACCTGAGCCAGACATACCAGCGTTTGCCACTGCTGACGCAGCGTGTCCGCCTCAGTATCGGCTTGGCCCGTGTGGGTAATCAAGTTACCAGCCCGGCGCAGTTCTTTGGCTAAATCAAACAGCGCGGCCAGCCCGCCTGCCGTGTTAAAGTCGTCATCCATTGCGGCTTGAAAGGCTTGCACCACCGAAGAGTCTCGCTCAATTCGCATAGCCGCTGGATCACCAAAGGCCGGATCATCCACAGCGGCCCAGCCCAGCTTGGCCCCAAACTGGTAGCCAAATAGCAGCCCTTCTTGAAGCGTATGCCAGCTATTTTGCGCGGCGGTAATGGACTCCGCCGTAAAATCCACTGGCTTACGGTAGTGGCCTTGCAGCAAAAACAGCCGCAGTGCCATTGGGTCAGGCCCATCGGGGGCATCTAACAAATCGCGGATAGTGGTGAAGTTGCCGAGAGACTTAGACATCTTCTCGCCACCTACGTTAACCATGCCGTTATGCATCCAGTAGTGGGATAATGGCTGGCCCGTGGCCGCCTCAGACTGGGCAATTTCGTTTTCGTGGTGAGGAAAGATCAAGTCGCTGCCACCCACATGGATATCGATAGTATCCGCCAGGTGTTCACGAATCATGGCTGAGCATTCAATGTGCCAACCGGGTCGCCCTGGCCCCCAGGGTGATTCCCAAAACGGTTCTCCTGGCTTAGCCGCTTTCCACAGGGCAAAATCAAAGGGATCTTGCTTAATGGAGTCCTCCGCTACGACTCGACCACTGGCTCCAGCCTGCATATCCTCTAGCTTGCGGCCTGAGAGTTTGCCGTAGCCCTTAAACTTACGAACCGCATAGTACACATCTCCATTGGCGGGGTAGGCGTAACCCTTGTGTTCCAGTTCTGAAATTAATCGCTGGATGCCGTCCAGAGTTTGAGTGGCGTAGGTGTAAAGGTCGGCCTCCATCACATTCAGGCGCTGCATATCTTCCAGATACGCCTGGGTATAGCGCTCGGCCACCGTTCGCATAAAAGAGCCTTCGGTTTTGGCACGGTTGAGGATTTTGTCATCAATGTCTGTGAAGTTCTGGACGTAGGTTACGTTGTAGCCCTGCCACAGTAAATATCGCCGCACCGTATCCCAAACAATGGAACTGCGAGCGTGCCCCAAATGGGAGTAGTCGTACACCGTAACACCGCAGCAGTACATCTTCACCTTGCCCGGTTCCAGGGTTTTGAGGGGTTCTTTTCGGCGGGTCAGGGTGTTGTAAAGAACGAGGCTCATGGGGTAAGGGAAGGGCAGCAGTACAACGATTCAACACTGAAACTGGGGCGAAGGCAATTGATTTTAGATTTTAGGTTTCCGTTTTTGGCAGGGGCAGGGATAGGGCAAATTTTGAATTTTGAATTTTGAATTTTGGCCTGGAGATCAAGTTCTTGACCGAGGCTGGTGCCAAGCACGTTAGGAAAACTTTGAGTTAAGTCTAAAAAAAATCTTAAATCAGTACCCGCGCGGGTGATGGCATGCGGGGCACCATCAGCTCAGAATTAGTTCAACCAAAACGCCTAAATCACTGGCCTGAATGAGCTTCTAGAGCCTAGAGGCAGATTGGTGAACGCTGTTCTTTACTTGATGAGTTTGGCTCATGGAAATTACTACCTTTGAACTGCTAGTCAAGCGTATCGCACCTCCCCCGGCTAGCCCCACTGTTGCCCGTCGGGTGATACAAGGATACTTTCTAACTATTTCTAACTTGGAAGATAAAGACTACACATTCAACCTGGATTTTCACATTAGCAAGCCTAACCCACCAGATCCAGACCGGACACTGACCGACAATGCTGAGGTCTTTTACGACATCGCTGGAGCCAATACTGCTCTACCGCTAGTTGAAGTTCTACCTAGCCCGATTACGCCAATCTTCACCACCCGATTTGTGCTCCCGGCCAAGCAAACCGCATCCTTGCAGTTGCTACCCCGCCTGTCTAAACCAGGGCTGCTGACCGACGCCAACCCAGATTTGGAAGTGCGTGGTTTCGTGCGCCTGCGCCTGCCTGCTCTTCGGCGGGGACGTTTCCCGTTTTTCCCGATTGCTCAGAGCGATCGCCCCATCAAGGTGCTGCTAAATCCAGAAATTCGCGGCACTTTCTTGCCTAACAACTTCCCAACTGGCGGCGGCGACTTCGACCAAATCAACTACCCCCTGGCGCTGGCCAGCGGCAAGGGCCTGAACGAAGTTGAGCCAGAGCGGGGCGGATTAATCCAGGTTTCTCCCGAGGTCATTGGCAGTCTGGTTAACAACCTGCCGCTGCTGGAGCGGCCTCAAATTGACTTCTCACAGCTCAGTGATGAGGCCCGCACCGAGGCGCTAGTAGAGGTTCTAGCTCAGGTTGAGCCCACCCCCGATAACCTCCAAAATGTCAGCGATCTGCTCTCGAAGCTAAACATCCCCATCCGCATGGAGTCTGTGAATTAAGCCCCAGGGCCGTACTGTTAGCCCGGCACTGAAGTGACCGGGCTAGCCTCTTCTCCTTCTTCCTTTCCTCCCCCTTCTTCCTCTTCCTTTTTCCCCTTTCCCCTTCCCTATGCCCACCCCCTCTTTTCAGCCAGTCTCTTTTAGTTGGGTAGCTCTTCATCCCCAACCCAAGGGGGTTATCCAGTTCATTGGGGGCGCTTTTTTTGGCTCATTTCCCACGCTGTTCTACCGTCATTTGCTGACAGAGCTTTATGCAGCGGGCTATACCCTGGTGGCAATTCCCTTTCGGTTTAGCTTTCGTCACTGGAGCATTGCCCTCAGCCTGTTAGAAGAACAGCAGCGACTTCGGCGCAACTTACCACAGCTGGCTGCTCGCTTAGGGTACGATACTGAGCCTTATCAAGCGGCGGCTAACTACCTTTGGCTGGGTCATAGCCTGGGCTGCAAATACATTGCTTTGCTGGAATTACTCTGTGGAATAGCGCTGGAACCGCAAAATCCCACAATTGAGGGCGTGCTAGGGCAGGCTCAAGCCAATTGGTTACGCCATCGCCTAACGCCAGCCGTCACCATCTGGGATCAATCCTCTCTCCTAATGGCTCCGGACATTAGCGACACCACCAGTGCGATTCCTCTTCAAACTCTGGCCAGGATGTTGGAAGCTCTAGGGCTAGGCGTACAGCCTACTCGTTCTCAAACCTTGGCCTTAATCGACAAAAGCGGCTTATTCCACTTAACCGCTATGCTGTCTTACCGAGACGATAGTGTGGCTGGCAGCCTCCAAGCACCTGAGCCAGCAAACGATGTTTTCTGGCTGTACCATCACCTACAGGCCCAGGGCTTACTCTACATAGAACTGCCTGGCAAACACCTAGAGCCTTTAGGAGTAAAAATAGGAACCTGGTTAGTTGACGGCAACCCGCTGGACAAATTTGCTAAGCCCCTGGCCCAATGGCAAACGGGTCGCTGGCTGCTGGAGTTTGCTCAAAAGCTGACAGAGATGAGAAACCCTACCTGATGGCGCATCTCAACAGCTTAGAACTCAGCCCAATATCTGCTCTACATCCCTAATGCTCTCCATCCCCAACAATGGCCCGCATTCCTTCTAGAGTAGCGGGTATGCTACGCGGATCCATAAACATCACTTTGCTGCTGTCGCTACTGCCAATTTTGAGCCCCATTTCCAGATAGTGTTGAGCAATTAAGAATTGCAGGGCTTCCTTAGTGCCGGGATCCGTAGCCAGGGTCTTGGCGATGACTTGCATGGCTTCGGCGGTGGCCTGAGCCTGCAAAATTTGCTCCTGACGCAGCGCCTGGGCACGCAGTACGATGGCTTTCTGCTCGGCTTCAGCATCTAGAATGGCCGCTTTCTGGCGGGCTTCGGCGTCGAGAACCGCCGACTCGGCCCGGCCTCGGGCCGAATTCACCGCCGACTCTCGTTCACCTTCTGAAGTGAGTACAGCGGCGCGCTTTTTCCGCTCGGCGGCCATTTGCAGTTCCATCGAGTCCTGCACAGCTTTGGAGGGCACAATGTCGCGCAGTTCTACCCGAGTGACTTTAACGCCCCAGGGATCAGTGGAAATATCCAGCTCTCGCAGCAATATTTCGTTAATTTCAGAGCGGGCTGTAAAGGTGTCATCCAGTTCGAGCTTGCCCATTTCGGCCCGTACCTGGGTTAGCACCAGGTTGACCATGGCCGATTGCAGGTTTTCGACTTTGTAGTAAGCCTTTTCTAAATCCACAATTCGCCAGTACACAACAGCATCTACAGTGATTGAGACGTTATCGCGGGTGATGCACTGTTGTGGGGGAATATCTAGCACACGCTCTCGAATCGTTTGCTTAAACACCACCCGGTCCAGAAATGGCACGATGAAGTTGAGGCCAGGGGTAAGTTTTTTGCCATCGTACTTACCCAGGGTTTCGACCAGAGCCTCGTCACTTTGGTTAACAATTTTGACCGAATTAGCGGCTACCGAGCCACCCAGTACAAGCACAACAATAAACCCAAACAAACTTTCCATAGTCACTGTCCTTGCTTTCTAAAGCGGCCTCAACGATGCACAAAGGGGAAGAACTAGCCAGAGTAGGTTTACCCTAGTAGCCTGCCCAAATCTACAAGTACCTTACCCACGCCTACCTTCAGCCCCTTAAGGCACTCTCTGGCATGACGTACAGCGTATTACCTCTACGGCTGACGACAACCACAAGCTGATTTTCAGAAATGGTGATGGATTCGTCGTCACAGCGAGCTTGCCAGGAGTTGCCTTCGTAGAGAACTCGTCCGGCCTCGCCAGGAGCAATGGGCGTGAGGGTACGGGCTTCAGTGGACTCTTGCAGCACAAAGGGAGTGCGCTTGGGCACAAAGCGCCGCAGTAGGATAATACAAAGCAGAGACAACACAGCCCACAGAGCAATTTGCAAATTAAAAGAAGGCAACACTAAAGACACCAGCGCTACCACAAAAGCGCTGACACCCAGGGTAGATTCCACAAAGGCAGTGGGCAGAAATACTTCCATCAGGCAGAGCACGGTTCCCAAAATGAGCCAGAACAGAGCGTAGTTCATGCTGGGTTACCCACCGCAATTTTCGATATCCTCATAGGATTAATCTATCGTTAGGGTCAGCCCTTGTGGGGGCTGATTACATTGTTTTAACGGATGCCTGGAACTGCTGGCCCCATCACCCGCCTGTGCCTATGAACCCTGTTGAGCGTCTACCCTCTCGCTACAAGCCCTACCTGTGGGTAGTGGGCGATGGCATTGAAACTCTGCCGCTAGATGAGCTAGTAGGCCAGCGCTACCGCGTAGTGGCGCCGCGGCTCTGGCTCGATACTCAGCCTGACCAGCGGCCCGACACCCCCGATCAGCTACCCGACACGGCCACCCCTTATTTGAAAACCCATGCCCACCGACTGCATGTGCCAGGGCTCTATGGCGTGCTAGAACGCACCCTGGCCGCGCCTATTTTGCTGCTAGAGAACGCACCCATTCACCCCCAAACGGGAGAGATTTTCCCTGATCTGGAAACGGCTCTGTTTGGCACTGCACCGTTGCGGCAAGCTCACTGGCTCTGGCAAATGTGGGAACTATGGAACGTTCTGGCTGAATATGGCTTGGCGGCCAGTGTTCTACAACCTCAGAATGTGCGGGTAGAAGGCTGGCGCATTCGGCTCCTAGAACTATGGCCTGACGAGTCGGCTCCGACAGTGGATGACCTAGTGCAGGTGTGGCAATCGCTGCTCTCTCCTCTGCACCTGTCTATTTCTGAAACACTGACAACCCTCTTAAATGACGTAAAAGCGGGCACAGCGGATGCAGAGAACATCGGTCTGCGCCTGAATGAAATTTTGCTGAGTCAGGCGGCGCTGGTGCCGGGTCGCTTTGTGGTGGCTGGTGCTACCGCCATTGGCCCAACCCAGCCCCGCAACGAAGATGCCTGCTGGCCAGAGGGCAACACTATTGCCCCAACCCTGGATGGCGAGCTTCAGCTTGGGCTGGTCTGTGATGGGGTAGGTGGCCATGAGGGTGGCGAAGTAGCCAGCCAACTGGCGGTGCAATCTCTTAAGCTCCAGTTACAAACCCTGCTAGCCGAAACGGAAAAAGAGGATCAACTGCTGCCGCCGGGAGTCGTGATGCAGCAGCTTGAAGCCGTGATTCGTATCGTCAACGAGTTGATTAATTTCCAAAACGACAATCAGGGACGAGTCGGTCGTCAACGCATGGGGACTACCCTGGTCATGGCTGTAGTTGTGCCCCAGCGAGTGCGAACCGAGGACGGCTGGCGGCGGGCCAACGAGGTTTACCTGGCCCATGTTGGCGATAGCCGGGCTTACTGGATCACGCCAGACTACTGCCATCCCCTGACTGTGGATGATGACATTGCTGGGCGCGAGGTCAGCGCTGGTCGGCAAACCTGGCCCTTGGCCCAAGAGCGCCCCGATGCAAACGCTCTCACCCAGGCCATTGGCACCCGTGGTGGCGATCATCTTCGTCCCCACATTCAGCGGCTAGTGCTGGATGAACCTGGCATTTTACTCCTATGCTCCGACGGGCTGAGCGACCACTACCGCATTGAAGACGCCTGGGCCAACTACATCGGGCTAATTATCAAAGACATTGTCACCCTCGATTCAGCCGTGGCTTCCTGGATTGAGCTAGCCAATCAAAAGAATGGCCACGACAATACGGCTGTCGTGCTGATGCAGCACAAGCTCTACACGCCAGCCGAAGTATCTCCTGTAGATTTGACAGATGACCACCGCCCTAAAGAGGAGCGAGTCCATCCCCAAAGAACCAAGCTCTATGGCGAAAACGCTGACTCTGAGGAAGTCATAGCTACCCCAGATGAACCCAAACCACCCAAAGGACTACCCCTGTGGCCCTTAGTTACCTCTGGCCTGATTTTGTTGGCGGCGGTAGCGGGCTGGTGGCTCATTACACGCTCCCTTTCGCAGCCCACAACCCCACCCGATAGACCGACAGAAACACCAGTTGAATCGGCCCCAGAGACTCCTGGACAGTAGCTACTCAATCAAGGGGCGCTCAGCCGGGGCCTCGGTGTATCACAACCGGGGTGAAGCCACCAAAGCCCCATGCTAAATGGCCCGTTGCCAGGGCTAGCTAGGGATCACCCCCCGCCGGCGCGTCATGATGCTGATGTAGCCGCCGCTGCGTCCTGTGGCTTCCACCGCCCGCAGGAACTCCTCAAAGCTGGGGGTGTTGGACTGTACGGGCACCGGCGTTGACCACTCAATCCGCTCACAATAGCGCAGCGAAGCCAGTTGATTAATCGCCGCTTCCACCGCTCGTTGATCTCCTAAGAGGATGTGACGGACGATTTCTTGACCGTAGGACGGCAAGGGAAACGTTGCAGAGGTGGCAACCTCCGCTCTGGGTTCTTGAAACATACGGGTAGTCTCCGTTTTCACGAAAGGAAAACGAGGAAATCCTCCAGGTCCCTTCAAATTAGGTAATACAAAGAGACCGGATAAAATGAACCCAGTCATCTCGACTTACCCGAACTAAGTTGGGATGATCAGGGTAAGAGGGGGGTTGCAGCCTCTCTCTTACCTGCCCGGAATCATTCCCCGCAAAATTGAAAATACAGGAATGGCACGAAGAGTGCAAGTGTATGGCAAGATTTGTTACTCAAGATGGGGCTAGAACTCTCTAGAAGTGATGCTCAGAGTGGACAAACGTAGCGATTGACACAATAGCGACCTCATCTTGCGCTGTTAAAAAGCCTTGATACATCGGAGCTTTCCTTTCTGCCTTCTGCCTTTTGCCTTCTTGAGCTTAGCCGTCCAGCGGACTCCATACCCCTCGCCCACCGCGATGAAGGACGTGGGTGTAGATTGTTGAGGATGTAGCGCCGAATCCAGCTGACATAGGACTGTTCTGGTCGGTAGGAATAATGTTTCAGACGGATCACATCACAGACTTGATCCAGAAGTTTTCTGGGGCGGAATTCCATAGGAGAGAAAGGTAGAGCATTTGCACTAAATACTGCCCTGTTTTTCTAAGTACGCTCTGTAAAGATTGGCTGAAGTTGTCGGCATAACACCCTACAAACACCCGGTTATGCAACATCAGATCTCCATAACACCCCTAGTTGAGGGGATTATCCTGATCAAAATCTGTATAACACCCTCATTTGGGGTGTTATGCGGCAATATTTCTGTATAACTCCCCCAATAGGCGGTGATATTCAACTTGGGATCTATATAACCACCTTAATTAGGGGTGTTAGGCGGACTCAAGAGGAGGAAAGCTGGCTAAACAGTAGTTAGGCTGTCATTAGGACGCAACTTGTATTTCTGCTTATGGCAACATTGGTTAAATATGTCTTGAAAACTTAGAAGTTACTGAAGTTTTCCTTAGCTTATATCAGGTTAGCCAAAATCATGAGAAATAAAGTCTTTATCAGTTATAGCCATCAGGATCAAAAATGGATGGAAGAATTGAAGTTAACACTACAACCTCTTGTTAGAAATCAAACATTAGACCTTTGGGACGATACTCAAATTGCACCAGGTGCAGTGTGGAGAGAAGAAATTAGACAAGCATTGAATTCAGCCTGTGTTGCTGTGTTACTTGTTAGTAAACACTTTTTAGCTTCCGATTTTGTAGTTGAACATGAACTCCCATCACTCCTAAAGGCTGCGGAAGAAGACGGATTAAAGATTATCTGGATATGTGTTGGAGCTTGTTTGTTTGAGGATTCAGAATTTGCTAAATACCAAGCTGCGCACAATATTTCTCAGCCGCTCAATAGCTTAAGCCTGCCCGAACTTGAAAACGTACTCGTCAAGATCTCTAAAGTAATTGAAACATCCATAATAGAAGCGGCAAAACCCCAAGTTAATGTTCAACATAGACTTGATAACATCACGAAAGCAAAAATGTTTTCACGTCGTGACGTACTTCCTCTCATTATTATTGGTAGCACATTAACTGCAACATCATTTAATTCTCAATTAACAGATCTTTATTACGAAGTTATAAAATCTTCAAATAGTAATAGTAGTTCGGAACATTTGTCTTTTGCTTTAAGCTATCTTGAAAACTACTTTAAACAAATCAGAATTGAGAGATCTCATTTACTTTGTGTAGGACTTCGAGATGAATTTACTTCATCAGAATTTGTAGATATAAGATTTGAAGTAAGGAGAAGGAAAGCGTTTATGGAAGATATTCTTATTCATCCTAGAGAGATGAATGAGTTGCTAAATGAACTAGATAAAAAACCTGTTATTTTTCTCTTGTATCTCGATTCCGAGACTCGATACCCAGAGTATTTCTTGATATTTCATGAGTGGGTTGTTACACATGTAAACGATATAGATATATCTATTGAAAACAATATATCAATCCCTGTTAAAGACTTTAAGTTGATGAATAAAACAAAGTTCCTAAGTTCTCTTAAAGACGAAATATCAAGATTTGATCCATTTAGCAATAATAATGCATATCGAATTACAGGCGCTTTTTCCCATAAGGAGCTTATTACGGATTTTTCACTTGTTGTTAGGAAATGGGAGAAAAGAAGATTTAATACTGGCTCACTAGTAGATCCAATATTAAGCTCTCTTCTAGAAAATGTTAGGAAACAGCATCCTCGTTCAAGACTCTCTGATAATGAATTTAACTATCCAAAAGCTTTTTTATATCAAGCATTGCATGACTATTCCCAAGGTAAGAACTTTAGATTGGCTACTTCTTCAAATGATTTTTCGACAGTATTTTTAGGTTCTGCTCGCGCATTAGCTAGTAACTATCCTATTTTCTTAAAAATGGTTGAGTATAAGCTTGAGAAATGGCAGACTAATTTAGATGAAACTAACGTTGCAATATTAATGTCTAGTGCTATCGGTAGTAGTGATCCAAATTCGGAGAACATACTGATTGTCAAAAATATGTTACTTAAGCTGCTGGAGGATGCGAAAAACTTGAAAGTAAAAAGTCTTGAAACATATCGCTTAAAGCATCATTTATATCAAGCTCTTACAGAGGTTACTGGTGAAATGAAATATGCTAACAAAGCTATTAGTCTTGCTCTGAATCACCCTGATTATCAGATAGAGCATTTGTTTAAATATCAATGGTTAATGGGAAGGATTGGTGGAAGTCCTGAAGATGTTGCTAGATATTATGAATTAGCTGGTCGTAATAACCAAAGCTTACGAGGGAGTAATAGTATGTTCTATAACCAAGGCATGCAAAGTTCAGTACTTGAATTTATTGACGAGGGATATTTTGATAAGTACTCTTTTGTTTGAATTGAGCGTTTGCATAACTTTTTGCTATAGTAGCTTGCAATCAATGATTATCGCGTTCGCTGAAGTTACACGTTTAGTCTGCGTTTTGAGCTTTTGGTCGATCGGCGGTCTGAATTAAAGTAATAAAAACTTTGCTCAAATCAACAAATCTGTTACCGCTTCAATTGGTTTAGTAGTTCAGCACACGGCATTTATACCCGAGCCTAACAATTTCTTGCAGGCGGACGCGTTGGCGAAAGGATCGGGCTTTCCCGAAATTTGATTTCACGCCGCTAAAGATTGCCGTTAGCTGGCTTCATTTCTGGGTTGAGTGTGCATATCAAAGCTACCTGTTGGCTTTTCAACACCAAGTCACTTGGACATTTTCGATAAGACGCTCATTGAAGCATCATCTGTTGGTGTTCTGGATACAAAGCGTTGAAGCGGATAAGGCTGTGTTTGAGGAAAGTTCTCAGTGATGAGATTCAAGTGAATTAGAGAAGTCTATGCAGTCGTGATTTAGAATTAGTGCGACGCTCGCAATTCTGGAGGTGGAAGTCATCATGTATTTTAGCAATGAGGAACGACAAGCCATGCTTCAACTTAAAGGTGTCGGCGCAACTGTGATTACTCGCCTGGAACAAATTGGTTATAGTTCTTTGGCGACACTGCGAGATCAAGATGCTGCAACGGTCACAAAACAAATAGCAGAGATGATGGGTTCAACGTGTTGGCATAATAGCCCGCAAGCTCGATCGTCAATTCAAGCTATTATTGATTTGGCAAAACGCGAGACAGCCAGCTAACAACCCTGGTGCAACGGACGGTTGAGAAATCTTGGTGGTGATGCGGAGAGTGCCAGCCGCCGCTCAACTTAGCCGTTAGCTAGCTCTATTTTGTCTGTGAGACATTCATAGAGCTTATCTGTTCTCCCAAAGATCAAGTTCAGTCAACCTCCTCGTTAACAAGTTGCAAAACACTGTTGTACAAAGGTTCTGCAACCCAAAATCCAGCTTCATTGATCAACGCATCCAATAAAGGTTTTACTTCAGCAATCAAGCCCTGACTTTTCGCTTCGACTAAAATGCCCAGAATGCCTGTATAGCGGAGATTTAGCCTACTTGCAACTAGCCGACCTCGGCGTTCATCAATCAAAACTTGATCAGCTTGCATCTCAACTGCTAAAGCGATTGCTTCTGCTTCTCCAATATCAAGTTCGTTACTCAGTGCTTCGACCAAGGTGAGATCGCTAACAGTACGAGTTTGAATCCAGTCAAAGGTTTGTACTTCGGTCGCGCCTGCCACAGGGAAATTGGGGTCAGTTAGTTCTCGATAAACAGCTTCGGGAATCAGAACCATTCCGTATAGTTGATGAAGAAGTTGGAGATGATTGATGGCAGCAAGGTTATTGATGGGTGATGTGTCACTGACAATAATCACAATCTGCCCATCTCCCGCAGGTTCTGAATGTCCTGTTCAAAATCTTCCACCCCGTAATGTATTGGGATGTGACGGCTAGCCAGTAGATGCTGAAACGCAACACGGTGTATTCCCGCAAAACGACTAGCTTGAGCAAGAGTAAGCTTTTCTCGCTGAAAGAGCATGACAGCGATTTCCTGACGCATTTCTGTCTCAGTCATGCGAGTTGTGGTTAAAATTTCGTCAGGGACAATAACACTCATGGCTGAATTTTTTGCTTCCTACACTATTGTACGCCACTGAATCTGGCAAATGTCTATGTGCTGCCGATCCAGCTAACACTGCGTTGGTGCGGACGGAACAGAGGTTATCGGTGAAAGTTCAAGCTTGTCTTCCGACGAAACAGGGGCACGCACGTCCAGGTTAAATGTCTTTCTGGTTATTGCCTCCTTATAAATAAAATAAAACCAATGGCTCCTACAGCGGATTCGTGCTGTATGTTGCGATGATTCGGCTGATGGTACGCAAGTTGGCTTGAGTGGTTCACTTGATCTCCGTGTTTCCAAATATCCTCTAAAGTGAAACGAAGCCTAAAGTTGAAGATTGTATCCGTCAGCTTGGTTCCCGGTTCCCATCAGCAATGGGGATCGAGACTACAACGACTGATATATAGGCTACATTTTGCGTTCATTATGGTGTGTATTGTCATTGGGTGTTACATCGAATTTCATGATGCTTTAGCTTTGGGGAGTGGTCAGACGTGTTATTTCGTGTCCTAGTTACTCTGGTGATTGCGGTTGGTTTGTCAATAGGTCTGTTGCCAGAGGATGCGTTAGCGCAAACCCCTGACCCAGTGGAAGCAGCAACAACTGCGGCGGCTACTGCTCAAACAGCAGCGGATACTGCTTACATGCTGATTTGTTCTGCCTTGGTGTTGCTAATGACCCCAAGCTTAGCCCTGTTCTATGGCGGATTTGTGCGATCAATGAATATCCTCAACACCCTGATGATGAGCTTTGTGCTCATGCTGTTGGTTGGGGTTACTTGGATTCTCTGGGGCTATAGCTTGGCATTTGCTCCCGGCACCTCATTTATTGGTGGGTTGCAATGGGCATTTTTGAATGGTGTGGGGCTGGAAACCACAGGTTACCTTGAAGGATTCCCCCCAGAAGAAGTGGTGTCCTATGCTGGCACCATTCCTCACCAAGCATTCATGGTTTATCAAGGCATGTTCGCCGTTATCACTCCAGCGCTGATTTCTGGGGCGATCGCTGAGCGTATGAAATTCAAGGCATACTTCTGGTTTGTGCTGCTGTGGTCAACCTTGGTTTACTGCCCCATGGCGCACATGGTTTGGGCAAAGGGCGGTCTGATTGGACTCTACGGCGGATTTGGTGCCCTCGACTTTGCGGGGGGCACTGTTGTCCACATCAGTTCTGGCATCTCAGCACTTGTCGCTGCCATCATGCTGAGAAACCGGGACTCTTATCCCGGCAGTCTAGTTGCTCCCCACAATGTGCCCTATATCCTGATTGGAGCTGGCTTGTTGTGGTTCGGCTGGTTTGGCTTCAATTCTGGTAGCGCCCTTGCCTCTGGCGGATTAGCAACGATCGCCTTCGTAAATACCAATGCCGGTGCTGCTGCCGCTGGGCTGGTTTGGATTCTGATGGAATGGGTACTGGTGGGCAGGCCCACCGCAGTCGGCTTAGCAACAGGTGTGGTGGCAGGCTTGGTGGGCATCACACCAGCAGCAGGCTTTGTTACTCCAATTGCGGCTCTGCTGATCGGTGCCATCACAGCATCCATCTGCTTCTATGCCATCCGTGTGAAGAACATGCTGAAAATTGACGATGCTTTAGATACGTTCCCAGTGCATGGCGTAGGTGGAACCGTTGGGGCACTGCTGACGGGCATTTTTGCCTCCAAAGCAGTCAACGAATTTGGAGCAGATGGACTATTGTATGGTTCTCCAGGACAGCTTGGCAAACAGATCGCTGCAACCTTGATCGCCTACGTATTTGCCGGTGTGAGCACCTTTATCATCCTCAAGATTTTGGATGTTATCATCGGCCTGCGGGTTACCCCAGAGGTAGAGACGCAGGGCTTAGACCCGACTGAACACTTGGAAATTGGCTACGGCGACCAGGGCGTACCTGGGTTGGCCCCTGCCCACACGGACGCAGCCCATTAGTTCGCAACGCCTGAACAGCCTTCAAGAATCGTGGATTAAGTAAAGTGGGATAGCCGCCCGGCTGTCCCAATGCAAGCATCCTGCTTGAACCACTAGATGTTCACCGTAACTACTCAGGCTCTTACCAAGCGGCAGTTTGCCCTTATCCCCTAGCCCCTTCTCCCAAGTTGGGAGAAGGGGAACCGAACCAGCTTCTCAGCCCCTCTCCCTTTTTGGGAGAGGGGTTGGGGTGAGGGCAGCCTAAGTAAGAGATTCCCAACACATTGGCTGCTGAGGAAATACGTAACTGCCCAGGTCATTCGGCTGAGAACCAGACTTTAGGTTAAATGTCTTTCTGGTTATTGCCTCCTTATAAATAAAATAAAACCAATGGCTCCTAAATCCCCTGCTCTTGAAGCATCTGGTTTTCCTGACGCAGGTAAGCTTGAATAAAAGCTTCCAAGTCGCCTGCCATAACATCCTCAATGGCAGTGGTTTCTACCCCCGTGCGTAGGTCTTTAACCATCTGGTAGGGATGAAACACATAGTTGCGAATTTGGGTGCCCCAGGCGGCTTCAACCATGTCGCCGCGAATTTCAGCGATCGCCTGAGCATGCTGTTCCTGAGCAATAATTAGCAGTTTGGCCTTAAGAATAGCCATCGCCTTTTCCCGGTTTTGAAGCTGTGATCGCTCCTGGGTACAGCGCACTGAAATACCCGTCGGTAGATGAGTAATCCGCACCGCCGTTTCTACCTTGTTGACGTTCTGGCCACCGGCCCCACCAGAGCGAGAGGTCTTAATTTCCAGATCTTTTTCGGGAATATCCAGTTCGACTGTTTGATCAAGAATCGGCATTACTTCCACCCCAGCAAAGCTCGTCTGGCGCTTGCCATTAGCGTTAAAGGGCGAAATACGCACCAACCGGTGGGTACCCTTTTCAGACTTCAGGTAGCCAAAAGCATAACGTCCGCTGATTTCCAGGGTAACGGACTTGAGCCCGGCCTCCTCTCCCTCGGAAATTTCTACCAGGCTGACGCTATAACTCTGGCGCTCGGCCCAGCGGGTGTACATCCGCAGCAGCATTTCGGCCCAATCTTGGGCATCGGTGCCGCCTGCCCCGGCGTTAATGGTCAGCACGGCCCCTTTCTTGTCGTAGGGGCCAGACAAAAGCTGCTGTAGCTCCCACTGGTCGAGTTCATGGCTGAGCTTGCTAACGCTGTCGTGGGCCTCTTGCAGCAGGGCATCGTCATTGTCGGCCTGTAGCAGTTCTAAAATGGCCGCGGCATCCTCCAGGTTAGTTTGCCACTCGGTCAACTGGGTGAGATTGGCCTTGTAGTCGCTCAGCTCTTGCAGCGTATCCTGAGCTTTGGTCTGGTCGTCCCAAAAGTCTGGCTGAGCCGCAATCTGCTCCAGGTCTTGAATCTTAGCTTCCAGGGCAGGAATGTCAAAGATAGTCCTGGGTGTTACCCAGGCGGTTAGAAAGCAGATCTAGGTCGCGCTTCAGGTCAACGGTATCGAGCATGGGAACAGTAACCATCAACATCAAAACTATCAGTCCTGGCCTCTCCGAAAAGGGGCAGGGATGGGTTTCTCCTGGAAGAACCCAGGGGTCAGCCAAGCCTAACGCTCTAGCGCATCCACCGAGAGTTCCACCCAGGAGAAAGGTGCGGCCTAATCGCGGTTGATCGCAATCAGCAGCCGCAGAATGAAGATAAACAGATTGATGTAGGTCAAGTACATCGACAGAGCCGCCGATAGGTACTGCTCATCCTTGTAGGTGCGGGGCAGGATAAAGAAATCCACCACCGAAGCACCAACGAATACCAGCACCCCAAAGGCGGAAATAGCAATGTCGAGGAATTGGGGAATTGGGCCACCAAAGATAGCAAAGATAAACTGAGCCAGCACAGCTAACAGTACTGCCAGCACCCCAATGCCAACAGTGCGGGTCAGGGCGATGCCATCTTCCTCAGAGAGGTTGGACCCAATTTGACGAGCGGCGATGAACACTACCCCACAGGCTAGGGCGGCTGCCCCAATGCCGGTAATGCCTACGCCAGCGGTGCCTAAAGCCACGTAAATCAATCCACTGAGGGTATAACCCGTCAGCAGGCTGTAGGTAGCCAGCAATGGTAAGGCCGTGCTGTTGTTGCCCTTGGCTGCAATATTGCTAGCGACAAAGAACAGTGCGATCTGAGCAATCAGCGCTACCCAGAAGGTCGGCATGAAAATAGCAGGGCTATTCGTCATTACCCCGAGGCCGCCAAATGCGCCCAGAGCGGTGAGAATTAACCCGCCTCCTACGAAGGGAAGCGCCTTTTGAATAACGTTAGGGCCAACTAAGGCTTGTCCTTGGGCTTTCTTGATAGCTTCGCGGAAATTACTGGTGTTACTCAAAGTCTTGTCCTCTACAACACAATAGAAGTAATGGAACCAGGCTCAATAAGGGGCTAATAACGTCTTTAACTGAAGACAGTACCCTTGAACCCAGGCCGTGTTTATTAAGGCTACTTAGATTTTAGTCAACTTTACGGATTAAGGCGGACAAGGCCGGGTTCGGACATCTCCCAGGCAAGGATACCGATCAGGCCCGGTGAGGTCATTTTGAATTTTAGAGTGGTGATTTTGGATTATGAAACTCAACCTGCATTGGTTTCGTGCATCTGAGAACTGGCCCAGGGCGGCGAGGCCACTGGGAGCAATGATGTTGGCTCTGTTGCCCATTTTCCCACAGCCCCCAGTGGAGTCTGGCGCGGTTCACCAACGGGCCGACCGTATCATCTATCCACCCATCCTCTGGCCCTACCCCGTTCCTGCACCAGTTGAAGAAACAGTGCGGGTTGAGTTCGATGCTCAAGGCACTGACTGGGGGGCCGTATACCTGGATGGACGGTTGATCTATCGGCCTCACAACTTCGACCGGCAGGCTACGCTTCACCTCCGTCCTGGCGGCTACCGGCTGGAAATTACCGGCGTTGTGCGGTCAGATCGGTGGGCTAGCGGCTTTTTAGATATTGGCCGTGACAACTCCCAAATTGTCGTGGTGCGCTTCTCTAAGACGGGCGGTGTTAGGGTGTCTGGGGATCCACACGTGTGGATCCCTGATTAAAAAATCCCCAGTGGCGCTAAGCCAAAGGGGAAAAGTATGCAGAAATAATGATGGCAGTCAACTAACCAGCCCTTAGTAGGCCAAGCCCATGCTGCGGGTGGTTTCAGCACCCAAATATACCCGAATGCTCAAGAAATCGGTGGGGCAAGCCGTTTCACACCGCTTGCAGCCAACGCAATCTTCAGTCCGGGGAGAAGAGGCGATTTGGCCAGCCTTGCAGCCATCCCAGGGAACCATTTCCAGGACGTCTAGGGGGCAGGCTCGCACGCACTGAGTACAGCCGATGCAGGTATCGTAGATTTTGACGGAATGGGACATTGAATTAAAAACTCCAATGTGGGTCACAACTGGGAATGACAGCTTAAAAGGGAGCCCTTAAAAGCCACCAAAATGTCTATATCAGCTAGGGGATCAGTAAGGTTTTCCTAATCATGACCAGTCTATAGCGAGAGTTTTCGGCTCTTATGAGGAGCTACCACAAACCTTAATGGATCGTAATAAAGGGCCTATAGAGGCAGATCTATAGTCGCGCCTGAGGCTTTAACTATGTAGCTTCAGATCCCCTAAATCAGAAGGATTGGGAGCTTTGATAAAGGACTGTAAACGGCTTTGCTTAAGCTCGAAAACTCATTCCTATGAAGCAATGTAAAAAACACTCTCTATCTTCTCATCACCCTTACCCTCCCCATTCAGTACTACGATAAACCCTGACCACTACCCTCTCCCCACTCCCATGTCCAACCCCCTTACCCGCCAAATTCAATCGTTCTACGATGCCTCTTCAGGCCTGTGGGAGCAAATCTGGGGAGAGCACATGCACCACGGCTACTATGGCCCTACAGGAACGCTCCGCAAAAATCGGCGACAGGCCCAAATTGATTTAATCGACGAATGCCTGCGATGGGCTAACGTTACTCAGGCCAGCACTATTCTGGACTGTGGCTGTGGCATTGGCGGCAGTGCCCTGGAACTTGCAACTCGGTTTAACGCCAGGGTCATAGGCATTACCCTCAGCCCTGTGCAGGCTCAGCGGGCTACTGAACGGGCTGCCGCCGCTAACCTGGGCGGAGAGACCCCACCCTGCGCCCACTTTCAGGTAGCTGATGCCCTGGATACATCCTTTGCAGACCAAAGCTTTGACCTTATCTGGTCGATGGAGAGCGGTGAACACATGCCCGACAAGGTACAGTTTTTGCGGGAATGTTATCGCCTGCTTAAACCAGGTGGCAAGCTGTTGATGGCTACCTGGTGCCATCGGCCTATGGATTCGCTAGCTGGCCCGCTGACCCCAGCCGAGCAACGGCAGTTGGCGTGGATTTATCGCGTCTATGGATTGCCCTACGTGATTTCTCTGCCAGAATATGCCGACATTGCCCAGGATATCGGGTTTAACGCGCTGCAAACAGCCGATTGGTCACAGGCAGTGGCCCCGTTTTGGGATGAGGTCATTGCCTCTGCCCTGGAGTTTGAAGCCTTAGTTGGCATCCTAAAGGCGGGGATAGGCACCCTACAGGGAGCATTAGCCCTGAGTGCTATGCGCCAGGGGTTTGCCAACAGCCTGATTCGCTTTGGCCTGCTGCAAGGCATACGCTAAAAAAAGAGGGCCTCCTTAGAGACCCTCGCCAGAAACCCTCACCTAGGCGGGGCAAATGCATCCAATTACTTCGCCGGCCCTAGGACTGAGGACGGGCGGCTGGACAATCTACTAGCCGTACAGCTGCTGCTGCCGTGTAGTCTCGCAGAGCATTGGTGTTGGGTGCAAAGTTCGTCCCAGTTTCATTGAGGGGGGTGGCCACCGCGCAGAAAGCCGCCATTTGCCTGATGGTGTTTTCCCCCCAGTGACCGCTAATGTCGGTAAACACAGGCGGATTAGGAATGTTGGGAATGATGCCCGTCGCCGCCTGCTCTTGCCCAGGCACTGGCGTGGTGCTGCCCAAGTCGCCAGCCCCGGCATCGGCCTCCACCAAGGCCAGCTTGTACAGCATGGCCATTAGCTCAGCCCGCGACACGTTACTGTCAGGGCGGAAGTTTCCTGTCCCAAAGTCTCCGCTGACAATGCCCAATGACTTAGCCTGGAGAATTTTCAACGCACTCCAACGGTTAGTCGGTACATCTGCAAAGGGAGGGCTGGTGACGGTCTGAGGTCTGGCCGCAATTAGCGAGGTCGGTAAGATTTGGCCAGCGGCCTGCATCACAATAGAGACAGCCTGCTCCCGGGTCACTGGGTTGGTGGGCTTGAAGGTGCCATCGGGGAAACCAGAGACTAGCCCCAGTTGAGAGGCCCGCACAATTTCGTTGGCGTAGCGATTGCCGCGAATGTCGTTAAACGGCAGCGTTGCCACTGGCGGTGGCGACGTACCTGGGCCCGGCTCGCCGCCAGTTTGACCGCCCTGAAGTTGGGCTAGGGTCAGGTCGTTCGTAAAATACACCAGGTGAGAACTCACAATTTGACCGTTGAACGTGCGTTTAGTAAGCGACCAGCCCGGATCTAAGTGAATTTTGGTAAATCCGGTTGGGCTGATGCCGCCAGTACGGCCAATAGTGATACGCTCCCGTGAAATGGTGCCGGGCGCAAACTGTAGTAGCAAGTCACCCCCGCGATTATTCACTTCAAACCGGGCTCCGGCCACATCTTGCCCAGATAGCCGCACGGCAAAACCATTGCTGTCTTTTTGCAGCCGGCACACCCCAGTAAAGTCGAAGGTGTTCCACAAGTCGTTGACTTGGGTTGGCCGCACATTAGCGTCCACTAAGTTCCAGCAAGGGCGGCTGGTTTGAACTTGTTCAACAATAAGCAGCCGATAGGGCTGAGCAACACTGCCTGGGGCCGCTACCACTAGAAAGTTGGCTTCGTTAATGCCAACATTGCCAAAGGTTTGAGCAAGTAGATGACTGGTTTGCGGTGCCATCGGTTGTACCGATGGCTGAACCGCGGCCAGAGCTGAATTCACCCCGCCAAAAACACCCAGAGTAGCCGCTGTCAAGGCAGCAGCTCTTACATTCGCCAAGAAATTCATCGTCACCCTTCCTAATAGTGTTTGGTGATGCTGGTTGTCTAAACAGAAATTAAGAGACTCTTCAATGCCTCAGACGGCGTTACAACGCTGAGTCTAATTTCCAACGACCACTGCATGAAGTCATACGTATTCTGGACGACCACTGTTCCCGATTGATACAAGACGTTGCTATTTGCCCAACCAAAGCTGCCACAAACCGCAAATACGCCTTCAAATCAAGAAAACCGACCTTAATTGTACGGGCATCCCTGCGCTAGAGCGCCAATATTACAAGGATTTACTAAGGATTGCTGCCCCAGTCAGCCAACCTGGTTGGCGAAGACAACGATTCTTAGAGAAGTTAAAGCTCAAGGTCTTCCAAAGGGGAGGGCACAACCACACCAGCCGGGGCAATGGGTCGGCTGACTGAGGCTTTGTAGCTTTCCTGTTGGGTCATTAAGTCCACAGCAATGGCCTCGAACTGAGCCTCTAAGCATCCTAAAGGCACCGTTAGTTGCAGGCTGCCCTCTAACTGCCCCTGGCCATTGGGTAACAAATGCATGAGTTGCCGAGGCTCATCGACTAAGCTGCGCGTTTGGGGATCTGTAATCCAAACCTTGACATAAAAGCGATTGGGATGAAATGGCACGCGCACGGTCAATAGCACTGATTCCCCCGCCATTAGCTCACCGGCAGGTAACTCTAGCTGTGGAACAGGTGGAGAAATAATCTCAGCGTCTTCGGTTAGGGGAGTCTCGTTGGTTGTCTCCGGGGGATTCAGTGAACTACCCAGGGTTTCATCTTCATCTTCGTAAATCACCACTTCCCCGGCGAAGAAGATTGGTTCCGCCTCAGGTCGTCTGGTATCAGGAGGGAATGGAACCACGTCAGCCGCTTGGGTGTTCGCCGCTTCGTCCCGCTTCTGCTGGGCCTCTTGCTGAATGGTTAAGGCCAGGTCATTGAGGCGATTCCAGAACCGCTCGCCTACCTTGAGTTCCCGAAAGCCTGCCGCTTCATGGGATGGCAACAACGGCACTCCTGCCTTAGCCGAAGATTTGCGGGCTCCAGGGACGGTAGGTGCTGGTAGCCTAGCTGGGTCAACCGCCTCACGCTCTGCTTCATCACCCGTTTGGGGGGTGGCAATGGGCGGCAGACTGAGGGATGGACAGGACGTTTCGGGGATGGCAGCATTGTGCGAGGATGCGGCCATCGAAGTGGAGGATGGTGGGTTAACCGTGGAGCCGCGCTCAGGGGTTGCTCCAGGGAATTCATCAACGGTGCTGGCACTATCATCCTCAGTAGCAGCAGGACGCTGGCTCTTAGAGGAACCCAACGGAGGCAGCGTGGGACGATGGGCGCTGGCCTCGTGGGGGGATGGGTAATAAATTTTGGGCGGTAGCGTAAAGCCACTACGCGGCAGGGTGAGGCCAGGAACAGCACGGGGCGGCCCCTTTGGTAGGCTTACGTTAGCCCAGGCATCAGGGTCTGAAGGCCGATGGTCTGATTCAGAATCAGTGGCATCACCTGGGCGGTCAGCCGAGGAAAAGTCTACGTTGAAGCCAGTTTCAGTTTCGGCCTGGTTAGCGATCGCATCAAACAGCGAGGCCAGGTTCACGGTGACGGTAAACCGCTGTAGGGCTAGCACGCTAACAGTGCCCGCCGACAGCAACACCAACCCAACTTCCCCCAACAGCAGCCGAGTTGAGAGAGAGTCAGGAATAGCGATTGCCAGGTTAAAACTAGCAGGCAGCGAACTAGCCGGTAAGCTAAAGGGCAGCATCGTCACTGGCTTTGCCGTTTGCGGGTCGGACAACCGCACCAACAAGGCCATATCCGAGCAAGATTCTCCCTCAACTACCCCTGTTACCTGCCCATGCAACCCCACCAATTCTCCTTCATGGCCCGACAGTGCGGCTTGGTGTAGCGTCAATCGGTACAACGAGGGTTGAGTGGTTGATTCAGTTGCTAGGTAATGTTGTAGCCGGTTCATGGCTTCACCCACCTGGTCAAGATCCAGGTGGAGCCAGGGGGAACCAGTCGCTATGTCTTGCTGAAGCCAAGCTACATCGCCATAGTCCCCATCCTCAGAGGTGTTTTGCCCCTCATCTACAAACCATTCATCGTCTCCCGAACCCTGAGCTAGCACCTGCAACTGAATGGCATAGGCCCACTCAGACTGAGCCAAGGCCATATCCAATGCAGGTTCCTGGCTTGAGCAGTAAATATCCCAAGTGCCCGCCGCCAGACGAGTAAAGGGCATGACTACCATGAGTCCATCGGCATTGGTTTGCCCCTGTCGCTTAAGGATGCGGCGCTTGGGCGGTACTTGCTCTAGCGGCTGCTGGCTAATTTGGATTTGCACCGGAGCATTGACCAGGCTGGTGTGGGCCATAATGCGGTAGCGCCCTTCCAAAATTTCTACCTGAGCAGTATCCAACGGCAACCAGTTCTGATCGCCCTCCTGCTGTAGTAGAAACTCCCAGTACTCCATACCTAAGCTCTGTCGGAGACATCTTTAGTGATGCCTCAGGATAGCGGCTTTTTCAGCATTTGAGTCAATTTAGGTGATCCTAACTCGAAGCCCAGAGATGTTCAAGGGAATAGACTCAGGCCAGGGTGCTACCTAGCCAGGGACAGATTGGCTGGTTTCACGGCTTAGCTAGCCCCTAAAACATCTCTTAAGACGTCATCTTTAGCCCGAAAGCCCACTAGCACGGCTTTACCATCCCTCACAAACAGGGGACGCTTGAGCAACATAGCGTCGTCAGCGAAGGCAGCAATCCACTGGTCATCTGACCAGGTTTGCTTTTCGTCGCCCAAGGCTCGATAGGCGTGCCCGGATGTATTCCGCATGGGCTTGGATCCCAGCGCGCTGACCCAATCGGCCACCATGTCGCGACTGGGCGGATTGAGTTTAGTATCCACAAACTCGTAGGCAACCTTGTTTTGATCAAGCCACTGCAACGCTTTTTTGCAGGTGCCGCAGTTGGGAATACCGTAGACCGTCAGCGTCATAATTAGCCAATATTTAGCAATACAACCGAAAAACGCCCCGACTAGCAGGGCGTCAAGGGACTACAAAAACTCTGGCGGCAACCCGCCTATCACCTGCAACTAATTGTCGTAAACACGGCACTCGTCGGCTTCGGGGTTGCTGTCGCAGTAAGCTTCAAAGGAGTTTTTCTCAGTTCCCTGCTGCCGCTGATGAGAGGCCTCGGCCTGAAGCTCTTCTACCGCATCCCAAGCCGCGGCACACTCCTGAGAGGTGTTACCAGAGATATCGCAGGCTTCGCGGGCATCTTGGATTTCTTTTTGAATGCGCTGTTGGATATTCTCGCTCATAGCCTTCCTTTATAGTTAGGTGAATGACTAGGTTTGCAATCGGTCAATTCATTAAGGAAATTCAACCTTGAAATCCAGTATAGTTTATTCTTCAGGCTGACCAATTTCGGTAATCCACAAACCTAGAGATGGAAAAACTGGCGTCATGGATAGGTCAGCTTAGCCGGTCAGATTCGATCTAGTCAGATTCGATCTAGACTGAAGCCACCGGACGCGGAGGCGTACCTGAATGAACGGAACTCTTCAACCTATGCAGTGGGCCAATGCGCTGTCAACTCGGGCTTCCTTAGAAGGGGCGGTCAAGGCCACGGTTGAGCAACTCAAACAGCGATTTGACGGCACGCCTGACTTGGGTTTGGTATTTATTTCGTCAGCGTTCACCAGCGAATTTCCTCGCCTGTTGCCGCTGCTTCACGAACTGCTGCCCCTGCCCACGTTGGTTGGCTGTAGCGGCGGCGGCGTCATTGGCATGGGTGTTGACGATAGTCCTGTAGAAGTTGAGGCATCGCCAGCCCTGAGCCTAACCCTGGCATCGCTGCCTGGGGTTTCAGTACAAAGCTTTCATCTCACTAGCGAGGATTTACCCGACCTGGATAGCCCCCCCGATGCCTGGATTGACCTCTTGGGTGTGGCTCCGGAAGATAATCCTCAGTTCATTCTGATGGCGGATCCCTTTTCATCCAGCATTAACGACCTGCTGCAAGGGATTGATTTTGCTTACCCCAACGCAGTCAAAGTCGGCGGCTTGGCCGGTGTAGATAGTTTTAACCGGCACAGTGGGCTATTTTGCGATCGCACTTACTATACCGAAGGCTTGGTGGGTGTGGCTCTTTCTGGCCCCGTGATACTAGATACGATTGTGGCTCAGGGATGTCGCCCGATTGGGCCAGCCTACCGGGTTACTCAGGCAGAACGCAACATTATCCTGGCCATCAGTGACCCTGACACCAATGATATAGATCGCCCACCGCTGGAGGTTCTGCAAGACCTTATCCAAACCCTTTCCGAAGCGGATCGCAAACTGGCGCAAAGTTCTCTATTCATCGGTATTGCTCAGGATAGTTTCAAACTCACCTTTGACTCTGGTGACTTTTTAATTCGCACCCTGCTGGGGGTAGATCCTAAGGCGGGCGCGATTGCTGTAGGGGATCGCGTGCGGCCTGGACAACGGGTGCGCTTCCACCTTCGAGATGCCCACACCTCGGCTGAAGACCTAGATACTCTGCTGCGGGCCTATCGGCAGGTTCAGACCAGCACAGCCCCCGCCGGAGCCCTAATGTTTGCTTGCGTTGGACGGGGCGAAGGGTTGTACCAGGAGGCCAACTTTGATTCTGGGCTATTTCGGCACTATTTAGGCGCTGTACCCCTCAGCGGCTTTTTCTGCGGCGGCGAGATTGGCCCAGTAGGTAAGACAACCTTCCTCCACGGCTTTACATCGGTGTTTGGCATTTGTCGGCAACCGTGAGGAAGAAAGAAAGGAGCCGACTTTGATGTTGGCAAATCGTTACTCTTCCTCGTCTTCATCCAGACTAATCCAGGTACTAACAGGCTTGAGCACTGTGGGAATTATTTCATTTGCCGCAAATTCCAGCACGGTTTCGCTGTAGCCCAGGTAGCCCGACTCAGCAAACGACATCACCATCCGACTGAGGGCTGGCCAAACTTCTTCCGCAAATTCCCAATCTTGGTTAAACAGCGCCCGATCAGCAATTGAACGCAAGGCCCAGAAATAGCTATTGCGAACAACCGAACCCGATTTTTTGTACCTGGGCACATCGTCTTGATGGAGGTAAAGTATGGGCTGGTCAAGTCGGACGCGCATAGGTCAAAGAATAGCCGTGTGAGGGATACTTGAAGGAATTAACAATCCATGACAAGAGTCACAATGCTATGGCTGCTGCAGTTTGTCTGCAAAACGTTCATAAAGTCTACAATGGAGTGCCTGTAGTCAACGACCTCTCTCTCACTATCGAGAATGGGGAAATCTTTGGGTTGTTGGGGCCAAATGGGGCGGGCAAATCCACCACCATTCGGATGGTTACTACCCTAACCCAGCCTAGCCAGGGCGATATTGTGGTGGCAGGCTACGATGTCAGCCGCCAGCAGATTGAGGTACGTCGCCAAATTGGGGTGGTGCTGCAACAAACCAGTGTAGATGGCGACCTCACCGTGTGGGAGAATATGGAGTTTCATGGCCGCATGCACCACATCCCCACCACTCAGCGACGGCACAGCATTGACACCTGGCTAAATTACGTAGAATTAGCCGAGCGACGCGACGACAAAGTTAAGACCCTCTCTGGTGGCATGAAGCGGCGGTTGCAAATTGCTCGGGCGCTCCTCCACAATCCCCAAATTCTATTTTTAGATGAACCTACCGTCGGGCTTGATCCCCAAACCCGACGCCGCCTCTGGGAAATTATCCAGCAGCTCAACCAGCAGGGCATGACGATGCTGCTCACCACCCACTACATGGACGAGGTAGAGTATCTGTGCGATCGCATTGGCATTCTCGACCAGGGCAAATTAATTGAGCTAGGAACCCTCGAGCAATTGCGCCAGCGCCACGGAGAAGGCATGGTGATGACCCAGCGGGGCGATCGCTGGGAGTACCAATTCTTTCCTACCCTAGAAGCCGCCAACGCCTACCTAGATCAGCAGCCTAACAAAACCGGCATGATGACACGCCCCTCTAACCTGGAAGACATTTTTGTGGAACTCACTGGACGCAACCTGGATTAGGCCCTCACCCAGCCGCAATTGTCGATTCAATTCTGGCAATCGGGGGTAGCCTGGGAAAGGGTTGGAGGTAACGATCACCTATGACAAACTTAGCCACCACCATCGAAGCCATTTTGTACCTAAAAGGGCAGCCCGTATCCATCGGCAAGCTTGCTGAACTGGCCCGCTGCGAACGAGAGGATATTGAGGAAGGACTAATTGAGCTGATGGACGATTATGCCCATCGCGACGGCGCTCTAGAAATTGTTGAAACTGTAGATGGCTATTGCTTACAGCTCAAAGAGCGATACCGCTTTCTGGTCGATTTGCTGATTCCCCTCGACCTGGGAGTAGGAGCGCTACGCACCCTGGCGGCCATTGCCCTAAAAGGCCCACTTAGCCAGACCGACCTGGTTGATTTACGCGGCTCCGGTGCTTACCAGCATGTTCAAGAATTAACCAGCCTGGGGTTTGTGCGCAAGCGCCGCCAGTCAGACAGCCGCTCTTCCCTGGTACAAGTTACAGACAAATTTTACCAACACTTTGAAATTGACCGCCTGCCTGAAATTCGTCCAAAAACCCAAACGGCCCCACTCATCAACGATACAGCCACAGTTACTGACTCTGAAGCGGAGATCGAAGCAGCCTCCTAACCATTTTTCACGATTCGTTACGCTATCATCGGTGAATACTGATGGTGTAGTTTGGGGATTGGGTATCCGCATAACAACCGGGTATCAATTCAAACAAATTCCTTCCCTATGCCTGCATTATGACCAGAGGTCTGTAGATTTCTATGGCATTTAACCCGGAAGACTCTGAATTCATTGGCTTAACAACGGAAAGCGATCACTCTAATGAGTTGCTGAAATATCTTCAACATCAGTCGCCCGAAGTGCTTACCCGCGTGGCCCAATCCGTCAGTGGTGAAATCAAGCAAATCATTGCTCAAAATGTGCAGGGCTTGGTTGGCGTACTGCCGAGTGACGGATTCAATGTCCAAGTCACCACAGATCGAGAAAACCTAGCTGGTCTTTTAGCCTCTGCCATGATGACGGGTTACTTTTTGCGCCAAATGGAACAGCGCATGGAGCTAGAACACACCATCTCTGGCTCATTTTTAACCACTGACACTCCTGATTTTGATGAGTAATAGCGACTTAGCGCTTTGATTATCTTCAAACTGCGCCTGGACGGTAGATCTATCAGAGCAGGCTCGTAACTCCTTTGGCTCAGCATTCGAGATTGAGCTTGAATAAACCCAAGCTTGCTTGAGCATCTTGACAGTTCGCCGGTTTTACCTGCTATATTACAAAAGCGATTGCGATGGGGTGTCGCCAAGTGGTAAGGCAGCGGGTTTTGGTCCCGCCATTCCTAGGTTCGAATCCTAGCACCCCAGTTAGTCATCTCCATTACCGTTTTCGTCATCCTCAAGCCCTTGAAGCGCTTCTAAGATGGCCGTTTCTTGCTGCGAAAATTCATCTTCAGACAGTTCACCCATATCAAAGGCGAGTTGCACAGCCAACAATTGCTTTTGTAGGGTGTCCCAATTATTTGTCGAGATTTCTGCCTGGTCTAAAATTTTGTCTGCTATCCAGGCTACACCCTCAATAGGGCCAAGGACGGGGGCGAAAAGGAGTTTGAGCAGCATAGTCGGGATGGTGGGATGGTGCGGTAATGGGGTGGTGCGGTACCCTCTACGGCTTGAGTTGCGCGAAATGGTACGGAGCCGTGAAGTTGTTGTAACGGATTCGCAGGCGATCGCCAAAAGTCTGATCAATCCCATTAACCGCCTGACCAAACTCTGGCTCGTGTTCCCAGGGAATCAGGTAAGCGGCGTTAAAAATCATGGTATCGGTCAGAGGCTCGCTCTCAATCACCTCCTTAGCCAGGGATGACAACACTTGACGAAACGGCTGAGCCATTTCTTGCTTACGCTGCTCCAGCGCTGCTTCAATACGCTGCCCAATTTGAATAACCTGCTCTATCGTGAGTTGGGTACCCATTAGCTGATCGCGCTGATCATGTAGGTCTGGGTTTTCAACCATCAGCCGCTCTAGCTCGGTGCTGGTATCCCACAGCACTTTGACACTTACCTCACGACAGCCATCTAACCGATGAAACAGATGTCCCAGGTCATCGCAATAGGGAGTAATCAAGTCCTGCTCGACCTGCTCCCAGGTGGATACTGTTAGCCCAAACTGAAGCGGCAGTAGGGTACGGTGGCCCTGCTGCATCGCGGTTTCCAATACCTTTTCGTGAGTTAGTAAATTGCTGCGGCTAGCCAGGTAGCGCTTCTGACCCGCTATAGAATACAAAAATGTGAAGGCACCCAGAGGGTAAGCTTGCACAGGCTTTTCATCCATGCCTTGCACAGCCAGGGTTTGGGGGCCAGGGGCCGGAAAAATTCCGTACAGATAATATTGGTCAGCCATGCCAACGCCAGATTAAGGGGCATAGCCGTAACATTCCCGGCTATCTAATCCAGCTGGTGGGAATGTAATGGAACGATACATAGACTTCGACCAACGGTTCAGTTACCGACAGCCCAGGCTATCGCGGGTGGCAATATGGGTAATGGGGTTGATGCCATCAGCAATTTTGCACAATTGAGCAATCTGGTAGCGATCGATGATGGCACCCGAAAAATCTGCCCCGGTGACGTTGGCCTCCCTAAAACTGCTGCTGGTGAGAATTGCGTCGGTAAAGATAGTGTCAGATAAATCCGCTCCGTCAAAAACAACCCGATCAGCAAAGGTTTCTGCCAGGTTCGCCTCAGCCAGATTGGCACGCAAGAAGGAGGCCTTAGTCAAAATAGTGCGACTGAGATCCGCTCCAGCAAAATTGGCCTCTCGCATTTCTGCTGCGGCAAAGGAAGTACCAGAAAGATGCTGTCCAGAAAAGTCACGAAAGCTCAAATCGGTAAGGGTGTAGTCTACCGTGTTTTCCTGAGCCAAAGCGCCGACAGGCCATCCGCCCCAGCTCAATAGAGCCATCACCAAAGCCAACAGTAGAGAAATACCACGAGGCAGCAAAGAAACCATAGAGCAAAAGCAACCACAGAGCGTAACTCTATTATCAACCAAAGCTCTAGCTATGCATCACGCTAAAACGACCTGAAGATGCTCTGGCAAACGTCGCAGCACACGGCGGGTGTTGACATCTACTGTAACCAGCGTAACGGTGGCCAGCACACAGACCGCTTGCGTAGCCTGATTGCAAATTTCGTAGTGCCAGATTATGCGCACGCCCTTAAAAGGTTCAACCCGAGCTTTAACTAACACCTGATCACCCAGGCTAAGGGATTGGCGATAGCGCAGGGATAAATCCACAACGGGTAGATCAATACCCGCCTTAACCCAATCGGCAAAGGTCAGGTCGTAGGTTTTTAAGTAGGCAATTCTCGCCTCTTCCATCCAGGCAATGTAGGTGCCGTGCCAAACGATACCGGCATAGTCAGTGTGATGGGGATGAACAATGACCCCATACTCAAACCAGGATTTGCTATCCATTCTGTATCCATCCTTGAACTGGCAGACCACCTAACCGAGATATCTCTAGTGGACTCTACTACAAATTATGAATGGCCCCAAAGTCCGTCTAAAGCCAATGCCTATGATGAGTGAGGTGGGTAGAACGCTGGCCCAACCTCAGTTTTCAACCCTGAAATAAATTTTTATTCACCCCTTATTCAGCCACCCGATACGAGGACATCATGATAGAAAAAATTCTCCTGGCCGACTCTGGCACTGGCAACACCGAGGCCATGATGAAGGTGCTGATGGATATTCCCTTAATTCAGCGGGCCTCGATTACGGTGCTGCACGTAGTGCCGTCTCAGGTTTCTGCTGAGGCTATGACAGCCAAGTGGGAAGAAGGGGGACGCACTCTGGCTACGGCCATCAGCACCCTCAACCTAGACCCCAGCCGGGTAACAGCCATGCTGCGCGAGGGAGATCCTAAAGACGTAGTTGTGCAGGTGGCCGATGAGATTGATGCAGGCTTGATCATCATGGGCTCGCGGGGATTGCAGGGGCTGAAAGCAATCTTAGAAAACTCTGTAAGTCAATATGTGTTTCAGCTTTCTTCGCGCCCTATGCTGCTGGTCAAGGATGATTTGTACACTATTCGCCCTATCAAGCGTGTCATGGTCGCTATGGACAAGTCGGACTCTGCCAAGCAGGGGCTAAGTCTGGCGATCGCCCTCCTGCGCGACATCAAAGGCAGTGAGCTAACGCTGGTACATACGGTGTCAAGCCTGAAAGCCAAACCCTTTGATGTTACTGGCCCCGACCCAAATCAGGATCCAATTTTGCTGGCAGCGGCTGAAGAAGCTAAAAAGTATGGCGTTTCCTACAAACTCGTTGCTCCAGAGGGAAAGGCTGGTCAGCGGATTTGCCAACTAGCTGAAGAGCGCAATATTGACCTGATTATTTTAGGCTCTCCCGATCGTCGTCCTACTATTGCCAAGGGCTTGCCTGATTTAGACAAGGTGCTGGGCGAGTCGCTGACCGATTTCGTCCGGGTATACGCGCCCTGCCCCGTGCTACTAACCCGCATGGCCGGATAGTCACACGAGGGAATCACAAAATATACAGAGCATTAACAAAGCCTCCCGGCCATTGACCAGGAGGCTTAAGGTTAGACTGATCCCCGTTTAGAAATCAGCAGGCTCCTTTCTTGAGGAGCACCACGATGATGGTTTGTAAAATCAGGTGTAAATCGTAGCTAACCGACCAGCGATTTTGATAAGCCACATCCATCGCAACGATCGCTTCAAAGTCCTTGACGGTTGAGCGGCCTTTGACCTGCCATTCTCCAGTCATCCCCGGCTTAGTATTCAGCCGCTGCCAATGGTGGCTCTCATACTGGTTGACCTCGTCCAGGGTTGGGGGACGGGTACCCACCAGGCTCATCTCGCCCCGCAACACGTTCAGAAACTGAGGAAATTCGTCCAGACTGGTGCGTCGTAGAAACTTGCCGACTCGGGTAATCCGGGGATCATCTTCGTTCTTAAAAATCAAGCCCTGGGCCTGGTTTTCTACCAGATGCTTGAGTTGATCGGCGTTTGTCACCATCGACCGAAACTTCCAGATGCGAAAGGGCTGCCCGCGATAGCCGCAGCGTACCTGGCTATAGAAAATGGGGCCAGGGT
>Ga0224723_1000270_pt1 | contig 36441 bp, 34 predicted proteins | sample Balambano_FR2_Me_FD_161647 | JGI IMG/M metagenome (GOLD analysis project Ga0224723, IMG submission 161647) | Freshwater sediment microbial communities from Lake Towuti, South Sulawesi, Indonesia - Balambano_FR2_MetaG | ecosystem: Environmental > Aquatic > Freshwater > Lake > Sediment | place... | reverse complement strand
TCAGCCATCTCTTGTTCTCGAATATAGTGACGTACCGCCTCTAGCTCAAAACCGACAGTCGAAACGGCATAGCCTCGTGCCCAAAAGTTCTCCCCATTGAAGTTGCGTTGCTTGCCACTGAATTGACAGACAAGCTTTGATACAATTCCGACATGTTCTTTCCTCCTACAGTTTCGCTTCATCAAGCCACCGTGGGAGTTACTTTACTGCTGGAACGCTCAAAGCTGGTCGAGTCACACTGGTCAAACCAGTGGCTTACCTCAGAAATTTAGTTACGGCTGGCAATGATATAGCGGTAGCCATATTGATTAGGACATTTTGGTGGCGCGGCGGAGCCACGCCACCAAAATGTCCTTGTCCTAACCTAGCTGACTACAGCTATAGCTTTGACAAAGTGAGATAGATACTCCGAGTGATGATTCAGAAATGAGTATTAGACACGGGGCAGGAAATGCTTAAATTCTGGTAGTTTCTGAATAGTTGCTGGGAATGTCTTCGGGAACGAGCGTCGTTAACACTTCATCGGTTAGAGAAGAGAGTACGGCTAATCGATTTGCCTGCTTTTCAATACTCTTTTCAAACAAATTGCGAACCATACGAGCATTGCCAAAGTTCTTGTCTCGATTGTCGTAAAGCTGGTTAAAGATCTTGAGCAGTTTTTCTCTGGCTTCTGGTGTGAGTTTGAAATGACTTTTTCCAGCCATTCGCTCAAAAATTGCCAGCAGTTCTTCGGGGGTATAGTCGTTGAAATAGAAGTAACGGTTAAAGCGTGACTTTAAGCCAGGGTTGGATTCGATGAAAGTTTCCATTTCATCGGTATAACCTGCCACAATGACGACGAGGCGATCGCGATGATCTTCCATTCGCTTGAGCAAAACATCGATTGCCTCTTGACCAAAATCGCGTCCTGCTTCTCGTGGCACCAGAGCATAGGCTTCGTCAATGAACAGCACCCCGTCCAGAGCAGAATCTACCATCTCATCTACTTTTTTAGCCGTTTGCCCTACATAGCCTGCCACCATGCCAGAGCGATCGGTTTCCACCAAATGTCCTTTGCTGAGAAACTCTAATCCTTCATAGATCTTACTCATCAGACGGGCAACGGTTGTTTTACCCGTACCAGGAGGGCCACAAAACACCGCATGAAGTGAAACTGGTGTTTTGGCTAAACCCCGCTCTGCCCGAATCTTCTGTACTTTTAGAAAGTTGGTTAAAGTTTGCACTTCTTCCTTAATATTTTCCATCCCGACCAAATCATTTAAGTCAGCCAAAGCCTGCTCCAAAATCTTGGCTGGTTCTTCCTTTTGAACGGATTCAGGCATTTGGGGCGGTTTAGATTCAGGCGTTTGCTCAGGTTTTAGATCTGCTGATTGAGTCGTTTTAGGAATAGGAATAGACGCTAAACCGGACTGATAGCTGTCTAACTTTTGATAAGAGTGTAGTAACTTCCAGACTTGAGACAACGCTTCCATCTCTTGCATTGTCACTACGCCATCTGCCTTAGTAATGACTTGAGCAAACTTATAGATTGCGTTGACTGCGTGACCCGAATATTCTGTACCTTTCTCCTCATCCAGTTGATTGAGAATGGAAGGCAGCGCAAGCTGGTCAGTTTGCTGATCTCCACCTGTTAGATCGAGCAAAATCTGAATTGTGATTTTTTGATACTTCAGTCGTTCTTCGCTGGAAAACTCCCATGAGTTGATGGCGACGTTCAACTTTTCCCTATCTTTTTTAATCAGTGCGTAAATCACCAGATAGGCTAGCAGTTCAGCAGAACTGATTTCCTTGTTGTTGCGTCCACAGATTCGCACGACCTTTGCCAGATCAACCAGAATTAAATCTGCAAACCGTTCATCTAGCTCTAACAGCGGAGTCAGGGATCGATACAGATCATTTGCCTCTTGCTTGACCAGTCTGAAATTTACGATCTGTCGAAAATCCACAAAAACCTCCTCAAAGGGCTGTCTGGCTTGCCTTAGCTCCCCCATTCCCTGCCCATAAACCTCAGACTGGGTTAGCACCTCTAGTCATCTTATCTAGATCGGACGGAAACGTTGCCCTCCTATTCTTCTGCAATGACACCTTGCCAGTGAAACAACCTGGGAAGCTGCGCCAAATCGAGGCAGTAGTTGATTATCCAAACTACGATTTCAAGGATAAGAATATATCGAATCCAAACGGTTTCTGGGTAAGAGTTTAGAAGAATTATGCTTTCGTAAAGCTGCCAGAAACGATACGGCAAATACAGGTAGGGAACCATCACAAATACGGTGGACTGAAAGCGGCGTAGTGACAAGCTTTCAGACAAAATTTGTAGCCCCAACATGAGAAAGTATGCGGCAAAAATAGCCAGAACCGTAAAATTGCCCTGCCAGATGCCTCCTATTAACAATGCTGCCAGAGGCGGGATGATACCAAGAACCTGAACTGATAAAAACCAGATTCTAAACCAGCCTGGAAGTGGTTTGGGTAATTCGTATGGCTCCATGTTGCGCCATGACCAGCCGACGATCGCAAAGAGAGTAGTGGCGATCACAAAGAAAACTAAATTCTCAAGTAAAAGGTAGGAAGTAGTATTGGAGAAAAGCATGAGCGGTAATGTTTATCGCTGCATTGACTATCATGCTCTATCTTAATCGCCGTTTACTACTGTGCTTGCGACGGTTGATGATTAACCAGGCGATGAAGACCACAACTAATCCTACTAAAACCAGTTTAGAGATCGGGCCGATATAAACTTCGACCAGTTCGTAGTTCTCGCCCAGCAGGTATCCCGCACCTGTAAGTAAGACAACCCAAGCGACAGTGCCAATGGTCGAGTAGAGCAGGAAGGGAATAAAAGGCATATTGCAGGTGCCCGCCGGAATTGAGATCAGCGTGCGAACTCCGGGCACGAGGCGACAGAGCAACACGGTTTTGCTGCCGTGTTTGAGAAACCACTTCGTTGCAGCATCCATTTCCTTACTGCTGATCCCCAACCATTTACCATAGCGGTCAGCCCAAATTTTGAGGCGATCGATTCCCAAAAATCTCCCAGCATAGTACCAGGGCAACGCTCCTAAAAGCGTACCAATAACCCCTGCTAAAACAGCATAGAAAAAATTCATTTCGCCTTGAGCCGCAGTGAAGCCAGCGAGCGGCATGATTAGCTCAGAAGGAATCGGTGGAAACAGATTTTCTAGAAACATCAAAAAGCCAATGCCGACGTAGCCGAGGGTATTGATTGTGTTGGTAATCCATTCAACCATGAGGTTGCTCCTTTTTAGATTCCGTTAAAGCCAATCTTTGAGCCAATCTATCAAGCTAGAGCCACCTAAAAAGATAGCTAACAAAATTGAAGTTGAAACTGCCCCTGCTATGACGCAAATGACCATTCCTGCAAGGCTAATTGCCCCGTCGTCGTCTAGCAAACCAAAGCCTGTGACAAAAATTCCAATGGCGGGTGCGGTGTTAGTGCCGGGAATCGGGATCATCATCGAGATTGACATCAGGGCGATCGCCACTCCAATTACCGTTCGTCCGGGCAGACTGGTGCAAACGCGAATCAAACGAGGTCGGGAGATTGCCTCAATGCGTTTGAGCCAGGGCAAGCCAATTTTCAAGACACCCTGAACTTGGGTTACTTCAAGGGATTGCTGCTTAAATTTCTCTGGAAACCAGGGCGTTTTTCTTCCGACAATCAGTTGTACCGCCAACAAAAACAGCAAGATCCCAAACGGAACTGAGTACCCCGGAGCCGGAATGGGCAGCGCCGAGGGAAAGGACAGCAACACGAACAAAAAGCCGAAGGTACGTTCCCCAGCCAGTTGCAAAATGTCAGTCAAACTCACTTTGCCCAGAGGTCGCTCTTCTTTAAAGAAAAACCGCTGCAATTCTATAGAGAGTCGCGCCACTATAGCTCCTTCACCATTCAGAACTGTCATACCTCTATACAGAAGTTGCAGGGTTAACCCGTGCATTTTCCCAAAGAGCGGGGGCGCTGTAAGCAACGCCCCCTGCCCAAATTAAGATGGCTTTAGCTTAGCCTATGTGCCCGATGTCCAGGAATTGATGTACTCGGTTTGCTCTGGAGTGAGCGAATCGATTGCAATTCCCATTGCCTGAAGCTTTAGTCGAGCAATTTCCTGATCGACTTCCGCCGGAATGGAGTGCAGTCCAGGTTCCAGACTGCCTTTGTTTTTCACCAGATACTCGCAGGCGAGAGCCTGGTTTGCAAAGCTCATGTCCATGACAGCGCTGGGGTGCCCTTCAGCAGCGGCGAGGTTGACCAGCCGACCTTCACCCAAAACAACAACAGATTTACCGCTTGGCAAACGATATTGCTCTGTGAAGTTGCGGACTTGCTTCACCTCAGTAGCCATTTCCCTAAGCGACTTAAGGTCAATTTCAATGTCAAAGTGGCCAGAGTTGCAGACAATTGCTCCGTCTCTCATGGCTTCAAAATGTTCCGCTCGAATGACGTGCTTGTTGCCCGTTACGGTAATAAAAATGTCACCTTGAGGAGCCGCAACCGCCATCGGCAGTACCCGGAAGCCATCCATTGCCGCTTCGAGAGCGCGGGTAGGATTAATCTCAGTTACAACTACGCTCGCGCCCATGCCGCGTGCCCGTAGCGCAGTTCCCTTACCACACCAACCGTAGCCTGCTACCACAACGGTTTTACCCGCCAAAAGGATGTTAGTTGCGCGGATGATTCCGTCGAGGGTCGATTGCCCTGTGCCGTAGCGGTTGTCAAAGAAGTGCTTGGTGTCAGCATCGTTGACGTTAATAGCCGGGAAGGTGAGTACGCCGTCCTTAAGCATCGCTTGCAGGCGCACGATCCCAGTGGTGGTTTCTTCGGTGGTGCCAATCAGATCAGCAATTTGGTGCTGCCGTTCCTGAATCAAGGTGGCAACGACATCGCTGCCATCGTCAATGATGATATTGGGACGGTGATCCAGCGCGATCTGGACGTGGCGGTGGTAGGTTTCGTTATCTTCACCCTTCTGGGCAAAAACTGGAATGCCGTGATCTGCAACCAGACTAGCAGCTACGTCATCTTGAGTAGACAGAGGGTTACTGGCAATCAGCAGGGCATCGGCTCCAGCCGCTTTGAGGGCGATCGCCAGATGTGCGGTTTCAGTCGTGACATGGCAGCAAGCCACCAGACGAACTCCAGCCAGGGGTTTTTCCTGGGCAAAACGTTCTTGAATTCGCCGCAAAACGGGCATTTCTCGCCCTGCCCACTCAATCCGCTGTTTTCCCTGGGCTGCTAGGGAGAGGTCTTTAACTTCATGCTTTACCTGAGCTGTTGTGGTCATGTAGATCTTGCCTTAAGGAATCTGAAAATTTTACAAATTTACGACTTTTACTAGCCTACCTAGCTTAGCCAAATCGCGAAACCGTGAGACAAAATTCCTCTGCTTTTTACCACTTCTCACCTTTTGTCAAAATGTTAAATTGGCAGCATGATTACAGTTACATTTGAGGAAATTGCTCAGTATCGGTCTGAGCTATCAGCAAGTCCAGAAGCACTGAGAGCGCTGGATATGATTGAAGATTGCGAAGGCGATTTGGAAGATGCGGCGATCGCCCTGGCGCTTCAGGCGAGACAAGAGCCTGACACCTCCGAGCGCTGGTTAGAAGGACTGGCAAAACGCTGGCGGGCCGTGCTGTGTCAGGCTGATATTAGAGAAAGTCTGGCGGCGCGATCGCTTCTAGATGTGATGCGAGCGATCGCGCAAGAAACAGACCTCCCCCCCATTTTGGCAACTCCAGTGGTCATCTACGTTCTTAAAACAGGTGTAGAGGACTTCTGCAAACCGCTTGAGGAAAAACTCTGAGAAGTCACATCAATTCAAACTGGTATTACAAAGTCCTTAATGCACAGTCTCAACTCTATGCAGCAGCTTGATCCCACAGCCTTGTTTCTGTCTGTTGAGGTGCGGGGGAGCGGTTTTCCAATACTCTGCTTGCATGGACATCCTGGCACAGGAGCTAGTATGTCCGTCTTTACTCAACACCTTTCCCAGCGGTTCAAAACCTTCGCGCCTGATCTGCGCGGCTATGGCAAGAGTCAGGCTAAAACCGCATTCAAAATGCGAGATCATCTGGTCGATTTAGAAGCATCACTCAATCGACATCAAATCGGGCGGTGCCTTGTCTTGGGCTGGTCACTAGGGGGGATTTTGGCCACAGAATTAGCACTGAGACGACCAGAACGAGTCAGCGGGCTAATTCTGATTGCTTCGGCAATGCGTCCTCGGAGCAGCCATCCACCCGCTAGCTGGGAAGACAACCTCTACACAGGCTTAGCATCGGTGATCAACTGGCTGCAACCGGGCTGTCAGTGGAATATTGATACGTTCGGCAGGCGATCGCTCTATCGTTACCTGATCCAGCAACACACAGCGATCGCCTACCAGCACCTTGCCACTGAGGGAATGCCAGCCTACTTTCAGACCTCCGCCAGTGCCCGCCAAGCTCTAAGCGATGCCCTCAAGCAAGGATATGACCGTCTGGCAGAACTCAGCCGAATTCAATGCCCCAGCCTGGTCATGGCTGGGACAGCCGATCGACATATCACAATGGAGTCTAGCCTGGAAACTGCTCAGCACCTGCCAAAATGTGACTGGCTTAGCTACCCTGATGTCGCACACCTCTTTCCCTGGGAGATCCCGGATCGGGTACTCCAGGATATTGACAATTGGATCGAGAGCAACCCTGAAGCTACAGGCAAGTAATCAAACGCTTAAAGCTAGCCGTAGAAGGTAAAGCGCTAACTAAACTTGACCGCTAAAAATAGGGGTCGGGCCGCCGCGGCTAGGACGATCTGAAACCTCTTCGTAAATCGTCAGATTGTCTGGTTTGCATCGCTTCACAACTACCTTGATCTCCTGAGCGCCTTCTTGCTCAAGGTCTTCAACGTATCCAGACTTTTCAGCTTCGGCCTCGCTGGCGCTAGCAAAAGGTCCAAAGTAGTAGGTGCAGCGGGGGTTTTCGGTAAAGATCTCAACCCACCAAGCCAAGCCAACGGTTTGAAGTAGACTTGTCCAAAGTTCTTTCATAATTTCCACCGAATTGTCTCTGCTGAATAATAGGGTGTGCTAAATAGAAGCCTAGCGAACGTCAACTGCTCTTAAGAAGTTTCAAGTTTTGTTATACTCTGTTGCACTTTTTTTTGCAAAGCATCCACCGAGATGAAGAGTGGTCGCTCGTCGCTGTCGATAAATCTCATAAAGCGCCATTCCTGCTGCCACAGATGCATTCAAGCTGGGCGTGTTGCCTTTCAGCGGAATCGAGACTAGCGTATCGCAACAGCGCTGCGTGAGCAGACTCAACCCCTCACCCTCTGAGCCAATCACCAGGGCGATCGCCCCCGTAAACTTAACCGTGTCTAAATCTTCGCTAGCCGTTGCCGCCGTGCCATAAACCCAAAAGCCAGCTTTCTTTAATTCTTCCAATGCGCGGCTTAAATTGACAACCCTTGCAACTGGGAAAGTTTCTAAAGCTCCAGCCGCAACTTTCACGACGGTTGACGTGATCCCCACGGACCGCCGCTGCGGGATCACCATTCCTTGCGATCCCAGCGCTTCTGCGGTACGAATGATCGCACCCAAATTGTGAGGATCTGTAATACTGTCGGCAACCACAATTACAGGTTGTTCAGCCGTTGCCTTAGCCCGTTCGATCATTTCTTGCAGGTCAGCATAGACGTAAGACGTAACTTGGGCTGCGATCCCCTGGTGGTTTGCCGACTGCGTGATCTGGTCGAGTCGTCGATGATCAACTTCGTCAATCACCGTCCCATTAGCCTTTGCCTGAAGTAGGAGAGAATGAAAGCGAGAATCATAGCGTAGTCTTGGGGTGATCCACAGGCGATTGAGCTGCCGCTGGCTTTCCAACGCTGCTAAGACAGGATGACGACCATAGATCAGATCATTATCTGCATCGGAAGCATCGGTTACTCCAGTCAAGTTAGCGGTTTTAAGCTGGGGATCAACACTATTCCCCTGTTGCTGTTCTGAGGGTGGCTTTTCAGCAATGGGCGATCGCCTCACCAGTTTAGGAGCGGAATTGAGTTTAATTTTCCTGCCGCTGACTACTCTGCGCTCACCTCGACGCTCTGCGTCAGGCTGAGAACGGCCCACCTTTGGGTGAACCCGCTTATCTTTTGACCGGGCAGCATCTTTGCGGTGAGGGCGACCCTGAGATGCGTTGTGATTTTTTGGAGCCATGTGCAAAGTCCTCTCAGTTGCTCAAAATTCTACTCAAGCTTTGCAAGGGCCTTAGCCCTGCCGTAAAACGCTGGTTTAGAAAACGTGTGGAGTCAGGAGACGTGTAGGGAGCCGCCCACCTGCTCTGAAGGCATCAAGCTCACGATCCCGACCTAGAATTGGGTTCAGTTAATCTGAAGGCTTCTCTAAATCTAACTTTGTCAGTAGTTGAGCAAGCCGCTGGGGATCAGTGATGTAGAGATACCCCATAAGAGTCTCCAGACTAGTTGCAGACTGATAAACCTCCAGAGCAACTCTTCTAGGGCGTTTAGAAGCAGCATTGCGGCCGCGCTTTGAAATCTCTAGTTCGGTAGCCGTCAGGTGAGGTTCAAGCGATCGCAGATGGTTAGCCTGACTCTCAGCCCTGACTTGAGCCACCACTTGACTATGATAAGCCTGCAGCCGCTTAGGCGGCATGAGGTAAAACAGCCGAACATGAAGTTCGTAGACCGCATCTCCAATGTAAGCTAAGGCGGCCGGAGAAAGCTGCTGCACTTGGGCCGGGGTCAAAGCGGGTAGAGACGTTAAAGCCCCGCTGGTCTGCTTGGACAAACCAGTAGCCAAAAAGCTCGAACCTGTTTCAGCCATTAGCTCCACGCGAGGACTGCCTCACTTTAATAAACCTTTGCTTTTCTTTACTTTTCTTTACCCACAATAAATGCGATCGCGGAAAGTAGATGCGATCGCATTAGTAGAGGCTAAGTAACTAGAATTAAACCATCTCCACGTCAGCAAAGGGCTTAAATCCCTCACTTCATAGGGAAGTACGAATCCTAATTGAGGGTGAACTTGGACGGCATAGAGCCTCTTCTACAATTCTGCATCAAGAGGACTTAATGTTCTCCAGAGCAACGTCAACCGATGGTTGAAGAGACAGAAATTGCTCAAGCCGAACGAGCTTAACCGTTTGCGTGACGCGAGGGTTAGTTACGACCTGCAACGTTCCCCCAGCAGTTTGCGTTTTCTTTACAAGCTGCACAAGGGCACCCAGCCCAGAACTATCAACAAAGTCTATTTGAGACAGATCCAAAATAAAGTTCTTTGGACCTTCTTCCACAAACTTGTCAAAGACCTTGCGAAACGTCGGTTCAGAGAAGGCATCTAGAAGGCCCGCAAGGCGAAAAAGTTGGCAATTTTCCCTGACTTCGCGGGTGCCTCTTAAACTTACGGTCAGGGTTAGTGATTCAGGAATAAAAACCTCCTATATCAAATGCTTTCTAACAATATATTGCTTAATTCGAGGCTTCAGTATAAGTCAGGATGAGCTTGTCTGCAACCCAAAACTTAATCCCCTTGAGGTAATTCAGTCCACAAGCTAGTGGCTTGCCTCAGACTCAAATGATTTCCGTCACCTAAAATCAGGTGATCAAGTAACGGAATCCCTAAAAGCTGTGCCCCTGACAGAAGCTGACGAGTTAAGGAAATATCTTCTGGGCTGGGTTCAACATTTCCAGAAGGATGATTGTGGGCTACGATAACCCGCACCGCACCGTGACGAATCGCCTCCCGGAAAATATCACGAGGGTGAGCAAGGGTTTCCGTTGCCGTTCCAATTGTAATGACACGAGTGCCCAGCAGCCGATGTTTGATGTCGAGCAGCAGAACTGCAAATCGCTCTTGAGATTGCCACATCAGGTCATGGCTGAGGGTTGCTGCTGCTACAGCAGGATCGTCGATCACGGTGCGCTCTGATGGGCGAACTTGCAGAACTCTTTTGCCAAGCTCGATCGCTGCCAGAATAGTAGTCGCCTTAGCCGGACCTACACCCGGAATTTGCATCAATTCTTGAGCATTTACATCTCTCAGGACGGCAAGGGAATCGCGCTGGTCTTCCCCTAACTTTTGCAAAATGTACTGCCCCAATCCTACGGCTGAAAGTTTGCCGGGGCCCTGTCCCGTTCCTAACAGAATCGCAATTAGCTCGGCAGTAGAGAGAATTTTAGCCCCTTGGGCGAGCAGTCGTTCGCGAGGTCGCTCAGTGGCGGGTAAGTCTGCTACTCGGAGGCTGTAGGTCATAGCACTGAAAATCAAGTTAGAAGGGCTGGATAAGATATCTAATGCGTCTGGTAATCAGTCCGGCCGCCTTCTTATCTATCCCAAATGACTGTCCCAGATGCACTGTCCCAGATGCACTGTCCCAAACAACACTTGCAAGAGTCTTCCCAATAGCGTGAAGAGGGCTGATCGTGAAGAAGATGATAAACTGCTACTGCTCAGCTATTACTTTGCCCAGGTAGGTATACTCATTCAAGAGCGGCTGTACAATTTTTCTACTGACAGCCAAAAAATAACTAATACCGTTTCTACATGAGGCTGCGTTTTTTGAAGCGTGCCCTCGGGAAGACTGTTGGGAATTAATAAGTTGTGCCTGGTACGACTTTACTTCTCATTCCCCTGTGAGTAGTGATTAATTTTGGTGGTTAAATTAAGCAATCTATGCCGGAGAATTCCTGGCTCGAAAACGACTCCTATAGCGAATTAGAGCCTATCAGCTCACTTTTATCTGACCTGACGGACTCCAAGGACGAGACATCCGCTACAAGCAATTTTTTACATCGGGGATTAAAAGGGCGCAGACGCAAGGCGGCTGTGGTTTTAACGGTTGTTTGGAGTGGCACTATCGCTCTACACCTGGTTTCCTGGGGCTACTGGTTTGTCTTAGGTTTGACAACTCTAATGGGCATTCATGCTCTGCGAATTTTGTTTGCCCGTCCTATTGCTATGCCTGAGCCGCTCATGGACGCAGACCCTGAAGCTTGTCCTTATGTTTCGCTTTTGGTTGCGGCGAAAAATGAGGAGGCGGTTGTGGTGCCACTGGTTAAAGCACTGTGTAATCTGGACTACCCAGATTGTCGCTATGACCTCTGGGTAATTGATGATAATAGCAGCGATCGCACCCCGATGTTGCTAGACCACTTAGCAGAGGAGTATCCTCAGCTTCGGGTGATTCATCGTGCGGCCAGTGCAGGCGGCGGCAAGTCAGGCGCGTTGAATGAGGTCTATCCCATTACGCGGGGAGAAATCATTGCTGTGTTTGATGCCGATGCTCAGGTGCCTAAAGATTTGCTGCGACGGGTCCTGCCGATGTTTGAGCGGGAAAAAGTTGGGGCAGTGCAGGTGAGAAAGGCAATTGCCAACGCCTCGGCTAATTTTTGGACGCGCAACCAGGTTGCTGAGATGGCGCTAGATTCCTATCTCCAGCAGCAGCGACTGGCGATCGGCGGCATTGGTGAACTGCGTGGCAACGGTCAGTTTGTGCGGCGAGAAGCGCTTGACCGCTGTGGCGGTTGGAATGAGGAGACAATTACAGATGACCTGGATCTAACCTTCAGGCTGCACCTGGATCAGTGGGACGTTGATTTTCTAGCATTTCCACCCGTCGGCGAAGAGGGTGTTACCCGTCCGGTGGGGCTATGGCATCAGCGAAATCGCTGGGCAGAGGGAGGTTACCAGCGCTATTTGGACTACTGGCGGTTGATTCTGCTGAACCGGATGGGGACTCGCAAAACCATCGATTTATTTATGTTCTGGGTAACTCAGTATGTGATGCCTACTGCCGCAGTTCCCGATTTTTTGATGGCGATCGCCCGCAACCGCGTGCCCATTTTTAGCCCGATCGCGAGTCTGACGATTGTGCTGTTTATCATCGGTATGGTGATAGGACTACGACGAACAGATTCCAGTTTTAGGAACAGTAAGATAACTGTTCAATCCGTATTTTTCTCGCTTTTTCAAACTTTGCAAGGCACCCTTTATATGTTTCACTGGCTACCCATCGTTGCCAGTATGACCCTTCGCGTTTCGTTGCGGCGAAAGCGGTTGAAATGGGTGAAAACAATTCATCACGGCATCCATGAACCTCGGCTAAACTCGCCTAAAAGCTAGTCAATTACCGCTCAGGGAATACTGGGCAAAGCAGCTAGTCTGCCCTGCTGTCACGCTGAAGGAAGGTCAGTAGATTATGGATTTTCCCCTTATCCTGTTTTTCCTGGTGCTTGCTGCTGGTGTGATTGTGTTCTCTTTCTATTTTGAGCGGCGGAGAACGAAGCAGCTAGGAGCGATCGCCACCGAATTAAATCTAGAGTTTTACGAAAATGGTGGTGGACAGGTGATGGGGCTTGTCCAGGATTTTCAGCTTTTCTCTAAAGGTCGTAACCGACGAGTCAAAAACTTGATACAGGGGCAGGTTGAAGACACATTTGTGGCGATTTTCGACTATCGATACGTCACTGGACGTGGAAAACATTCACACACTTATGATCAAACAGTAATCCTGCTGCGCTCTGAGCAGCTACGGGTGCCAAAATTTTCGCTATATCCTGAGAACTTTTTTCATAAGATGGGCGATTTTTTGGGTTATCACGATATTGATTTTGCAAATTATCCAGAATTTTCTAACCGTTATTTGCTGCGCGGCGAAAACGAAATTCTGATTCATAAATCTTTTCACTCTGAAGTGATTGCTTTCTATGAAAACAGTAGAGGACTCTCTACTGAGGCTAACGATTCTCGGCTAATTTTTTATCGTGCTATGTCTAAAGTTCCACCTGAAGAAATGCATTCATTCCTTTCGGTTGGGCTGAAAGTACTGCACCTATTTGCCAGATCTTAGTTGTGCTGGCAGCCTGGAGCAGATGAGGGAGTTTCTGCATTAAGTTGGGCGATCGCCTCAGCCAAAGCAAAATCTAAATCTGTTAGTCCACCTGCGTCATGAGTCGTCAGGCTAACTGTAACCCGATTGTAAGAAATCAGCAGATCGGGGTGATGACTAGCGGCTTCCGCAGGGTCTATCAAGCGGTTGATAAAGGCGATCGCTTCTACAAAATTACCAAACTGGTAAGTGCATACAAGCTGCTGATTTTGAACTGTCCAACCTGGCACTTGCTCTAGGCGGCTGGAAACCTCCGCTTCACTCAAACGCATTGAACCATTCAAAGTTTCAGCATTTGCCGAACTAACTACTAGCAATAGGCTAAATGCGGTGACGATGAAGCTCCGCTTTGCCCGTTTCCACACTAGCATCATGGGTAAAATCCACCTGGTTAAAAGCTTGAACGAAGATATCCAACTCCTAGCCTAAGCTGACACCATTCAGACTGCTTAGGCTTGCGTCTCCTGTATTTCCCAGGCAATGAGCATCTATAAATTGAACTAATTTACAGGAAAACTCATCTGACCTGAAATTCGTCTCAAGTTTATATTGATAGAACTCAGGTTTGCAGGTTGCCATTTAGCGCCTGCCACTAAATACAGCAGAAAAGTAATCAAGGCAGCTTGCAGTAGTTTCTTAATCACTGCATCTCCTTCCTATGTGTACCACTCTATAAAATATACTTATTAATGGCAGCGAGTAAATCCTCCTTTCGTTGTATCGCCGCTCCAGGAAGGAGATTGAGCAGAATCGGGGCGATCGCCCAATTCAAAAAATCTTTAGATTTCTTCAAGTTTGTCTATGACTGCTGCCTCAAGAAGGCTAGTTTTAAGATTGAGATCTGGCTTGCTTGACCATTGCAATTAGCGTGTGGTGAGCATCTTCGGAATCTACCAGTTCGTGATCAAACACCACTCTAACTGGAACGGTAGCGCCATCTACCTGAGCAGATAGATCCATTCCTTGGGCATCGATCTTGATCATCTGCGCGGCCGTTGCTTGAGGAACGTCGCCAAAGACTTTGGCATATAGAGCTACTGCATCCGCATGGTCATCATTCATGTGTTTGCAAATGCGATCGCTAATTTCAGGAGAGAAAGTTTCAGCCATAGTTAAAGCTTCCTGGCAAATTTTGAAGTTGGACAATGCTTATCTAAAGGGGCGGATTGGTGTGTAAGAAAAAGACCGCTAATCGAAATAAATTCATACCGATAAAAGCGATCAGCGCAACGCTGATGAGAATATTGATGGCATCACGTAAGGCTTTCATTGCAAATCTTAATAGCTACTTTTACAGAGTTTTACAGAGAGCGATGGGAAACTATTCCATCCTAATCAGCTTCAAGCGTCCATTGCCCGTTACCTAACTTCACTCACCACAACAACCTTAAGATAATAAGTTTTCAATATCTTCATACGATCTTAAATCTTACTTAATTGGCAAGACAAAGGGCGAAACCGTAAAATAAGATACAGACAGAAAACAAATTTCGTTCATCTCTCAAGCGCCCTCTCGCTCAGTTGGGTTCTGTTAGAGACGGAAGTAGGGAATTTTTCCCGAAGGAACGCGCCTCAATCTGAGATTACAAGATTATCCTTTACAGGAGGCGATCGCCATTATGAAACTTTCTTATCGCGGCATACCTTATGACAGCGTTTCTACGCCTATCTCTATGATTGAAAGCGAAACCGTGGGTCATTATCGCGGCGGCAATTTCCACTTTGCTTACCCCAGACACATCCCCGTTCCGCAGCCTGTACTGGAGCTAAAGTACCGAGGCGTTGCCTACCAAACGAACGCGGTAGGCGGGTCAGAATCCATTTCGCCAGCAACCCGTGCAGCAAAGACGGCTGTACGCGATGCGTTTCGTCCCAGTGGAGTTGACCAGGCTCGTTCTGCAATTCGGGCGCGGCAGGCACTCCTGAGCGAAGTTGCGAATGTTCACCGTCAAAACATCGAGCGCAGTTTGCAACATCGGCTAGAAGTTGCTAGGCAGAGAGGCGACCAAAATCTGGTCAATATGCTTGAGCGCGAAATGCAGCAAACTTTTTAGCGATCTCTGTAGTTCAAGACAATACAGGCTGAGAAAGGAAGGGAGGCAGTGCTGAGGATTGCCCCCTTCTTTTGCCTTGATTTAGCTCTCCTCTGCCATGTTAGAGAAGAAGTTTTCCTCGTTTCCTTGTTTTTAGCCAGATGACAGTGAATCAAAGGGGGATGAGGTCTGCGACTTCTCGAAGAAGTCGCAGACCTTAGCACTCGTTTTGTGCTTAAATCAACGCTCTGCTTCTTACAGCAATTTTCACTTGGATAAACCACAAATCTTGGTAAGGGCGGTTCGCGAACCGCCCCTAGCGTTATGGCTTACCCATCTGAAAATGGCTATAAGCCTCTACTTCCAAAGGAGAATGTGTAAGTCTTGTTAAAAATCTACGCCTCGTTTTAGGTCAATTCCTTTTTCTGCGTAGTGTTTGTGGCAGTAGACCTCTGAGTGAATGCTAGCCAGATCGAAGTAGGCGGGAGGATTTTTGCAGCGGCCTGTAATAATTATTTCTGTATCGCGAGGTTTACGCAGCAATGCCTGGATGATCGGCTGCTGGGGCAACAGTTCTAGATCGACGGTCGGGTTTAACTCATCCAGGATGATGGTTTTGTAGAGTCCAGAGGCGATCGCCGCCCGCGCAATTTCCCAGCCCCGCTCTGCTTCTACGTAGTCAATTTCTTGCTGCTGACCGCGCCAGACGATTGCATCTCGTCCACAGCGCTGGTGATCGACCAGATTGGGATAACTCTGCTGGAGAGCGGCGATCGCCGCATCCTCGGTGTAACCTGTGCCGCCCTTGAGCCACTGCATGATCAGCACCCGATGGGATTTGTCCTGGCTGATGCCTCGTCCGATCGCCTGAAGCGCTTTACCCAAAGCGCTAGTAGACTTGCCTTTACCTGCCCCTGTATAGATTTCAATGCCTTCAATTCCATGCTCTAGCGCGACCTGATGATGGTGAGGCTTCATCTCGGAGTGCAGATCTGCAATGTCTAGCAGAGGCTGCGGTGCGCCCCGTCCAGTGGCAATGATTTCCAGGTCTTCAGGCTTGCGTTTAAGGGTTTGCACCACCTCATCAACAGGCAGCAAGCCCAAATCTAGAACTGGGTTAAGTTCGTCCAGGACAACGACTGAGTAGAGACCGGAGGCGATCGCCCCTTTTGCTACATCCCAGCCCCGCTGTGCCTCCATCCGGTCAAAACGGGTAACTTCGTCTGGGCCAAAGAATTCTGCCCTACCCGTCCGTACCTGGTCAATCAGGTGGGGGAAGCCACGCTGAAGGGCTTCGATCGCCGCATCCTCATCGTAGGTACAGCCTGGGCCCTTGAGAAATCGCAGCAGCAGCACACGGGTTTGCCATGAGGTTCGGATGCCCAAGCCGATTGAGCGCAGCACCACCCCTAGCGCTGCCTGGGATTTTCCCTTGCCCGCGCCATCATAAACGTGAATCTGACCTGTCAGGCGCTCAGAGCGGATCTGAGCTGTACGAATTCCAATGCCTGTCCTTGTCATAGCTCTGGTGCTGTGGCTCCGGGAAAGTGAATGGGTAGGGAAAACATTGACAATGAGTAGGTTTCTGCCTGAGTAGGATTTTATTTATTAAGTCATCTACGCCACAGATAGCGTTTTGAGAGCGATCGCTCCGAGCTGAAAACCTACGTGTAGTGCCTCATGATTGACTCATTATGATGGTTAACTCGCCGATGAGCAATTCCCGTATCGCGACTTAAGAATTCAAACCTCAATCAGATGCCATTCTTACAACTGATTGAGGTTTGCTATAGGATTTTAAAGACTTGATCGAGTAGGACTTTCATTAATCGGTTTTACTGATATGAATCTAGATGTAGCAGTTCTAAATCAGTTGTAAGACGAGTGGGTTGTGAGAGACGCACCTCGGAAAGGTGTGCCTCTCACAGCCCATTTAAGATTGCCTTAGGATTGCCATAGCGTGTGCTGTATTTGGGACTGGATGAGGTAAGAGTTTAAATGTTTTCTGTGATGCCGTTAAGGGCGATCGCATTTCAATGTTTATTTTTGCTGCTGGCGATCGCCATTGAAGCGGCGGTTTTACGAGAGGCGTTGAAGCTGCCCTACCGTAAAAGCGTGGAATATGCGGCATCGATCAATTTGCTCTCGACCGCAGTGGGGTGGCTAATCTTTTTTAGCCTTGAGCCATTAGTTCCGCTCAACCTCAAATTCCAACTAATTAACTGCATTTTTTTTGATCAGTGGTCGAGCAGCATTGCAGCCTGGGTGATCTTGGCGGGCTTTGCTACTTTCTTCATCAGCTTTTTAGTGAAACTTTCAGGGCTAGATTTGCTCAGGCTGTTGCTGCAAGACAAAGCGGAAAAAGAGCCAGAGCAGGAAACTCAAGTCGAGAAATCCAGACGGTATCAGAACACGGTTCGTGCTAGAAAAAATGCTCGTGAAGGTCCGGGTCGGGCCAATGCTGTGCTGATCGCCAATGCTTTGAGCTACACGGCAATCCTGCTGGTTCTGTTCATTCGGATTGTCGTACCTGCTGATACTCGCCTGTAACGTCCTCACCGATTTGGAGCCTGCCCCGTGCTGGATGCAATTAAACGCTTTTTTCAGCAATTCTGGTCGCAGTTCAAGCCACCCCACTGGTTTTCCTGGCAAACGCTGATTCTTCTCAGTTTGTATTCCTGGGGAATGTCGCTGTTGAACTCGGTTTTGAGTGATACCGAGTTTGTGCAGGATTTTCTGGCGACGATGGGCTGGATTTTTCTGACCCTGGGAGTAGGCTGGGCGTTGGCGGATGTTAAGTTTGAGTTTTTGGGGCTGACAATTTATCCGGGGCCGTGGATAACGGGTGCCTTGACCTGTACGTTTCTGTTTGAAGGTGTGCGTGACGAGTTTCCAGCGTTGTCGTTTGTGAGTTGGCCGTTAATCTCGGCGGCGATCGCCGCTGTACCAAAGTTCCTTAAGCGTGGTCCTGAATTTAAGGTGCCTGATGCTAAAGGGCGACAAGAGCTAGTAATTTTGTTTTTAGTCAGCATTATTTTGAGCTGCTGGTTTAGCTTTCATTTCCTCTTGCAGGACTGGCTCGGAGACTATCCCAGCATTCTGGCAGATCGCTTTGACAAAAGTGCTTTTGTCATTAATACTGCTCGTCGTCTCAGAGTCAGCGATTCTAGAGGCGTTCTAATTTTGAATTTGGCGGAGACAATTGTGATTGATCAGCTAGAAGGTCGCTCTCTAGCAGAGACCGAACTCTGGCTGTTCAACGTAGAGTCGCGAGTTGCCGACATCGAAACCCAAATTTTACAGAGAATTTCTTCACTGGAGGAAAATGTCTTGTGGAGTCTAGAGGGTTCGGTTTCTGGAGATGCTCCACGCTATACGCTAGATTTGCGGTCAGTTTGGCAAGGGCCGAGTTCCTATCCGGAGGGCTATTTCTTGCAAAAGTCCTGCTTGATCACGCAACAGCTTGTGCAAAATCGACCTGCGGCTTCTCCGCCCACGGTGAGTCAGGTTGCCTGTGGGCCAATTAGTGATGATTTGGTTCCGCTTGGTTCTATTACAGCGTCTCAGGGCAGTTAAATAAGGAGATGATTTGTGCGTCTGGGTCGAATTTTAGTTGTTGCTGTCAATGTGTTTCGGGAAGTGATTCGCGATCGCGTCCTCTATCTGATCGGGGTGTTTGCACTGCTATTTGTTGCAGCAGCAGCACTTTTGCCAGAAGTAGCGGCTGGCACAGAGGATAAGATTCTGCAAGATCTGGGGCTGGCGGCGATCGCCCTACTCAGCCTGGTGATTGCCGTATTTGTGGGCACGAGCCTCGTGAACAAGGAAATTGAAAAGCGCACCGTCTTTGTCCTAATTGCCAAGCCGATCAGCCGAGTTGAATTTATTATCGGCAAGCATTTAGGGCTGACGGTGGTGCTGGCGGTGCTGGTGGCAGCAATGATGTTGATTTACCTGGCAGTTTTAAGCTTCTATCAGGTGCCCTATCCGCTGGGCAGCACCCTTTTAGCGGCAGTTTACCTGCTGCTGGAGCTGTCTTTGATTACCGCAGTGGCGATTTTGTTTGGCGTGTTTACCAGTTCACTGTTAGCAACACTGCTGACCTTTGCTGTGTACTTAATGGGTCACTTTAGTCGAGATCTGGTAGAACTAGGCAATTTATCAGAAAACCCAGGCATTCAGCGGGTAACGCAGGCGCTTTACCTAGTCTTGCCCGATCTGTCTCGTCTCGACCTAAAGAATCAAGCCATCTACGGCAGTGCAGCTTTGCCTGCGCCCCTGGAGTTGCTGGGTCATGCTGCTTACGGCTTACTTTATACTGTGCTGCTGCTGGCGATCGCCAGTCTTTTATTTTCCCGTCGAGAGTTTTAGAAAGCTTTAATTTTGTACAGGAACAGCTTAATCTGGAGCAGTTTTCTGTAAGCTTTTGATGAGCGAGTTTTACTGACTAGGTTGAGACTGAGGTGATCGATTAGACTCGCAGCAGGGTGAATTGTGCCATGCCAACGTTGCACATCACAGCCTGCTTCAACTATGAACCAGCATTCAAACTTGTCTGTTCCTGAGCCGTCTGCACCTCATGGGCCCGCTCCCGATTCGGCACCCCTCGAACGCAAAGAACAGCTTGAGATCCAGCTTTGGTTAGAGCGTCACTGCAACCAGATTTCTCAGCAGATTAACCGCCAGCTTTTAAGCTGTTTGTCTCGCGATCGCCCGCTCCACCCAGAGCAGCAGAGCATGATGGCGGCTGAACTGTTTCAGGTTGTGGTAAACGAGCTAAGAGCCGCTTTTGGGAATGGGGTTGTGGCGATCGCCCTGCCCTGGCACGATCCCGATTTGCGCTTTCAAACCGCTAGCAGTTTTTCCGATTCAGAGATGGTGTTTCAGGTGTGTCATGTTGCCCCGCCAGAATCTCGTCGTTGCCCATCCGCAGACACACCGCCGCTACAGGGACTAAGGGCAAGGCTCAGCCCTGGCGAAACTTTGCTCGTCCAAGACCTACAGCAGCAGCAGCCCGACTGGCAGACCGCATGGCAGATTAAAACGAGTCGCGGTTTGGTCGGTTGGCTGATTGTCGCTCCGACTAAGCTGCCAGATCAGGCTCCCATGCGCCAAGCCTGGTTAGACCTGATTGAGCGAGTTGTGCAGCCGTGTGCGATCGCCATCAGCCAGATTCAACTGCTGCAAGTGGAGTGTCCTCACTGCCGCAAATTGGAAAGCCGAATTCGCGAGTTAGAAAAGATCAATCAGCTTAAAAGCGAGTTTTTAGCTAACACCAGTCACGAAATCCGCACCCCGCTCAACTCAATGTTGGGGTTTGTGCAGTTGCTCCACCAGAGTCAGAGTTCTGAGCTTGCCGCCCATCAAGACTATCTAAATATTATTCTCAGCAGCGGCCAATATCTTTTGGCGCTGGTTAACGACATTCTTGATCTGTCAAAAGTTGAAGCCGATCGACTTGATCTGCAATGGGAAACGATCCACGTTCCAGATTTGTGTCACAGCCTGATAGCTTTAATTGCAGAAAAAGCCCACGCCAAAGGACTGCAACTGCGAATAAGCTTTGATCCTAGCGTTACAACCTTTGTGGCAGACCCGCTGCGGCTGAAGCAAATGCTGTTCAATCTGCTATCCAATGCGGTGAAATTTACCCCGTCTGGTACGGTTGGTTTAAGCGTTAACCTGGTTGGCGTATTTTTGCATTTCACCGTTTGGGATACGGGTGCAGGCATGACTAAAGAGCAACAGGCGCGGCTGTTTCACCCCTACATCCAATTTCCTAACGAGGTCGTAAAAACTCATGAAGGTACAGGCTTAGGACTGGCAGTGAGCCAAAAGCTGGCACGGCTTCACGGAGGACGGATCGAAGTTCACTCTGAGTTGAATCAAGGTTCTCAGTTTACGCTGGTGTTGCCGCTGACCCCGGCAGTGGGCGATCGCCAAGCGCCTCCCGAAATTCCTGTACCCAAACCTCGTTCCTCCTCGACCGCTATTCCTAGTTCACGCGCCGCTTCAGCCCCCCATGACCTAACCTATCGCCCGACTGCACCAACTACCCCCACTAGTACAACCCTTCCATCTGCGTTGGGCAAGCCCATTCTGGTTGTGGAAGACAATGCATCCAATGCCCGACTCGTCCTGACCTACCTGGCAAAGCTAGGCTATCAGGTGCTGTGGGCAAAAAATTCGGAGGAGCTATGGATTTGTCTAAAAAATACGCTGCCTGCTCTGATTCTGATGGATATTGGTTTACCTGACGTAGACGGAATTACGCTAATCAAGCAGCTTCGGGCCGATCTGAAATACAAGTCAATTCCCATTGTGGTGCAGACGGCAATGGTGATGGTGGGCGATCGCGAGACGTGCCTGGAAGCCGGAGCCGTAGCGTATTTGCCTAAACCTGTAGCGCTGGATGTTTTGGCGCGTCTGGTAGCAGACTATAGCAGTTCTAAGATGGAGAAGCAGAGGGATGAGGGGGAGGGATGAGGGATGAGGGATGAAATTATCCTGATTACTTCTTTGATGGCTATGGAATGGCTATAGAGCCGACGAATTTGTTTAGCTGTGGTGCAACGCTCCGATCAACTTAAGCCTGACCAGCCTCAAGACTGTGATGTTGTTTTGGGTGGACAAAATCCACCTCCGATTAGCGGTGCTGTTTTGGGGGGGTTGCCAGGGGTGCAGCGGCGACTGTCGAGTGCTCTGGTAGAAGAGCGGGTAGGGGCGATCGCCCAACTCTCACAGCATGGGCAAACAGGCTTAGACTTACTCATTCAAGCACTTCAGGATCCGTCCATTCAGGTTCAAAAAGCCGCCTATAGGTTGCTGTGTCAACGTCAGGAACTAACTGTCAAAAGTGCCCTGCGCCATTACGATACTTATCCACTGTTTGAGTGCCTCTATACGCTCACAGGTCACGCAGGCGGCATCACCGCAGTCGCCGTCAGCCTGGATGGACAAATTGCGGTTAGCAGCAGCCGGGATGCCACCCTAAGAGTTTGGGATTTGCAGGCACGTGAAGAAGTGATGCGGGTTATAGAGCCAAGCTTTGTGTATGCGATCGCCATTACCCCCGACAGCCGCACCTTCGTCATTCAAACCAGGGAACGGACGTTTAAAGCCTGGGATATGCGAACTGAACAGCAAATCGACGCAGATGACCTACCCACCCGCAGCATTTCATCGGTCGCCGTTAGCCCCGACCGCTACCGCACTGCCAAACACCTGATCAGCGGCAGTCAAAATACAGTTAAAATCTGGAATCTCAAAGCAGGGCGAGAGGTTTGCATCCTCAGAGGGCACACCAGTTTGGTAACGGCAGTAGCGATCGCCCCCAAACGACAAATTCTGATCAGCGGCAGCGAGGATAGAACCATTCGAGTCTGGGGAATCAGCTAAGAAGATGCATTTTGCCATGTCGCATCGCCCTTTCAAGAATCAGCTTGTTTCACTGATATTCGTGCTATTGGGATCAAAGAAGGAAACCAAGTTCGTATTGGCGGAGAGATTATTGATATAGCAGTACGAAGATTGGTTAGGACAAGCGATAAGCAGCAAAGCTTGAATGAGCAAGGCTCGGCTTCATCTCTCATCCTTCATCCCTCATCCTTACTGCCACGTATGAGAACTGTTGAAATTAGTGAAATAGCTTCCTTACTGGAAAATTATGATGAACTACGCAGCCTTTTATCCTGACGCGCAACGGTCAGCCTATTGCCGCTTTGGTTCCTGTAGAAAATATTGATCTGGAAACTCTCAGCTTAAGCTTGAATCCAAAGTTCGCCAGCATCGTTGAACAGTCTCGAAGAAGTCAAGAAGAAGCTGGTCAAATTTTTCTAGAAGACATTTCCTTACCCTCAGATCCTTAGATTTGACACGCGATCGCCCTATGTCTAGCAGTTTCAATCAACCTCAAAATCAGGATGCGGTTCTGGGGGGGCAGGGTGCGATGCCAGCGGGTGGCGTTGTTTTGGGCGGGTTTGACGGGGTGAAGCGGCGGTTGGCTAGCTCGGTTGCAGCACATCGGCTTGAGGCACTGCCGGAAGCCTTGAAGTATGGTCAAAAGGGGCTTTTCTTAGTCGTTCGAGCGTTGAACGACTCCTCGTCCGAAGTCCATCAGGCGGCTTATGCGCTGTTGCGGGAAAGACCGGAGCCGCGAGTGCAGCAGGCGGTACGGCAATTTTATCAGCGATCGCACTACACCCGGCTCGAAAGCGTTCTGTCTCAAGGCAAATGGCAGGAGGCAGACCAGGAAACAAAACTTGCCTTGTTCAAAGCCTGCGGGCTGACGCTGGCCAGTCAGTTTCCCAACTATCGGATTGCTGACGTTCCCTGTGATGATTTGCAAATCATCGATCGGCTTTGGCGCAAATCTAGTGGCGATCGCTTTGGCTTCAGCATTCAGGCAGCAATCTGGCAACCGTTGCAAAACCTGCTGTGGGACAAAACTGAGGTCTGGAGCAGATTTGGCAACCGGGTTGGCTGGCGCACCACCAGCTTTTTGATAGACCGCCGCTGGAAGCGCTACGACGAAATCACCTTTTCGCTCAGCGCTCCAGTTGGACACCTGCCGTTTTTGGGAGATGAGTTTGGTATTTTTACGGTAGAGGCGATCGCCCATCGCCTTAACATTTGTCAAATTGGTTGAGGCTAGCAATTTTGAAAGTGTGTTTGTTCCGAAAGACCATATAGACTAGTAGGAAATTAATGTGTTCGGGTCTAGAATCAGCAGTTTTACATGTTTGTGTCTGAGAGTCCTTGCTTGAGCTTGGCGATCGCCCGCCTGAAGGCTGCTGAGCCGGAGCATTATGCGATTTGGGTTTTACAAGCGCCTTTTCCAGGAGGGTATGTTCATCACGACTGCATAGGGTCTGACGAGCTAGCCCAAACCTGGCAAGCCTGGCAAGAATTATTTTCGCTGCGTGGGCTACCCGATGTGCCTCGAATCTCTCCTGCCCAACTTCCCCAACCCATTCCATCGCTGACTCCAATGGTGGCGATGCCATCCTCTTCAACCCAGGGAACTAGCTATAGCAGCCGTTTAATGCAGCATCTAGGAATTAGCCTATGGCGCTGGCTGTTTGACGGCCCGATACAAAGCAGCCTCGACCAGAGTCAGGGAATTGCGATCGGTCAAGGAAACCCACTGCGGCTGCGGTTAGAGATTCGTGACCCCGACCTAATCGAGCTTCCCTGGGAAATTATGCAGCCGCAGCCCGGAAAGCAAGCCATTTCCCTCAGCCAACAGATTTTGTTCAGCCGCACCACCAGCGACGTAGACCCACTTCAGCCGCTGCGTCCAGAGCAAGCCCTTAGGGTTTTGCTGGTTTTAGGTCAGGATGCAGACCCGTCCACTTCAGGAAAAACCCCTTCAGCCGCATTGGGACAGCCCGCGCTAAAACTCCAACAAGAAGCGGAAGCGCTATCAAAAATTCTGGAACAATCCGGTGAGGTAGAGGCGAGTGACGGATTTACTCTGCCCGTGCCCTGTGAAGTGACCACGCTTCTACAGCCCACCGCCGCCGCCCTAATTGATCATTTGGAAACAGAAACCTATAACGTCCTGTTTTACTCTGGTCACGGAATACCTGCACCGGATGGAGGGTTACTGTTTTTGCGATCAGATGCCACCCTAAACGGAACGGAACTGGCTCAAGTGCTGACTCGCTGCCACGTCAAGCTGGCAGTGTTTAATGCCTGCTGGGGGGCACAACCCGACCAGCAGGGTCAGCAGGCGATTCCGCGCAGCAGTCTAGCAGAAGTGCTGATTCATCACGGTGTTCCGGCGGTGCTGGCAATGCGCGACTCGATCGCCGACCGTGAAGCACTCAGCTTTATTCAGGCGTTTGCCCGATCGCTAGCTGAAAGAGCGCCGATTGATGAGGCTGTGGCGATCGCCCGACAGCACCTCCTCACCCTCTACAAATTCAACCAGCCTGCTTGGACGCTGCCCGTCCTCTATCTACATCCAGAGTTTAACGGCGAGTTGATTAGACCCTTAGCTGAAAACGTCACTGAAATTCCTGACCACTCGCCTAGCTGGATTGGACGGCAAACCCCCGAAGCGTCCTTGCGCTCCTTAGCAGCCCCCAGCCGAATTTGGCGCATTCACGGTGGCAGAATGCGAATTGGCAGTCAGGACGGCAACGATCTGGTGCTGCGGGGTGAGCCAGGTGTTTCCCGCAAACACGCTGAGATTTTCTACCGGGATGCTTTCCTGGAGGGCACCGCAGAGCCAACCTACTTCCTGAGAGATTTTTCTCGGTTTGGGACGCTCGTGCTGGATGCCAATGGCTGGCACAAAATTCATCACCAGGAAGTTCCCTTGAAATCAAAGACTCAGCTAAAGTTTGGCAGTTCTCAAAGTCAAGCGCTGGAATTCTTGATTGAAGATTCATTTTCCCCTCGATAAGCTCAGTCAATTAGCTGAAATTGCAGCCAATTACGGAACAGGCTCACCCCCGCTTGTAGATATCGATGTTCAGATCTGGTTAGCTATTGCATTCAGGAGCAACTCATGGCAAGCGATCAAGTTCGTCCTCACTTCTCATCTTTTCATGCTCAAGCAGAGCGGGAGCTTTTGCAACTCATTTTGCAGTCAGAAGCTTCCTACCCCTGGAATCCAGCAGATCCAGGGGCAGAGGCTTACTTTGCTGATCTTGAGCAAGAAGTGGCGGCGGGCTGGTCATCTGCTGAGCTTGCGGCTCAGGGTCAGGTCTTGTCGAGTCGGCTAGAGCAGCTTTGGGCAACCGTTTTGCCAACAGCCACGATTCAAGCAACCGCAGCCCAGTCGCTTAGTGCAGATCTGTTCGGGCAGTTTGCGGCTCAGGTGCCTAAATCTTTGCTAGATAAAATTGTTGGTCGCGCTAACCAGATTATTGCGACCAATCTTTCCCTGGCTGATCAGTTGGTGCAGTGTGTGCAAGAGCTTTTACCTGAATGGGGTGAGGATGACCTTCAGGTGCTTGCCCGTCCGTTTGCCTATGCTATGCGGGGTGTAGAAACCGAAATGCTAGAAGCTGCCCTGCGATCGGTTCGATGTGCTGCGTGGACTGAGCTATCAGGAATTGAGCAAGCCCGCTTAAGTTTGGCCATTGCCCGCTATGCGATCGCCCAACTCCCTAATTCCTCTACCCCAGAGTAGATGTAGCAGTCCTGGTTGTACAAAACCTCTACAGTATCCGCGCAGTACCCAGGAGTCTCTCATTAAGGGAGTCGTGAGAAGCGAGTAGCAAAGTTTTGCGATCGCGTCGGAGACAACGTTCTAGCTTTCAAAATTGCCGCAGCTAAGAATGCGTAAGACATTACACCCACTAGCGTTAGAATCAGCAAATTCAGCACTCCCGTTGCATTCCATAGGGCATGGAGGGCTGAGGCAGTGAGATAGCCTACGCCCAGGATCTGCCAGCGCTTGGAGGGTTTGAGAATACTTAAACCAATAAAATAGCCAAAGTAGCCGCTGTAGGCCATATGCCCTGCAACAGAGCCAAGAATGCGAGGAATCAATAGCTGAATCGCATACACTTCAGCTAAACCCTCTCCCGATTGAATCGACACTTGATTCACAATGCCTGGAATATACTGACCCAATGTTTCTAGAATGGTGAAACCTGCTGCTGATGCGGCTCCTAACAAAATGCCGTCTAGCGGTTCCCAAACCCCAATGCGCTCCCGTTGGGGCGATCGCATCTGCCTTCCCCAGGCATAGGCCACAAAGATTGGAATTGCCTTGAGCAACTCCTCCATCAGTCCTGCACCAAAAAACATTCTGACCAGCAAAACCGGAAAACCGATCGATTCAATGTTTTCTGGCACATTGCCTGGAAGTATGCCGCGAAACACCAGAATAAAAATGCTCAACACCGGGCTGATTAACAGCAGCATCGTCAGGATAGCTGCCCCTACCAACAGCCACCAGGGTTTATGCTTGCCGCAAAGCTGATAAATGAAATAGTAAGCCCCACCTGCCAACAACAGCGCCAGCAGCAGGTTAAACAAAATGGTGTTGCCGATCGAGGCAAACATCAGCACCACTGTACAAACGATAATGCTGCCCGGTATCAGGTAAGCTTTGCGAGTCAAATCTCTTCCCGTAGAAACGATTGGGAAAAGCTGGCTCAGCGTCACGTCTGCTGTGGGCGTTGCCCCTAGAGGCTGTGAACCTTGACGGGCTGTCGCCGAGTAAGCCGCTGGGGAGACAACAGGTTGAATCGGGGGAAAGTCTGCGGTGGAGCTACTTGCGGCTACCCGATATTCAAAAATAAACTGAGCGCCATTCTGACCCAGCGTGATGCGATCGCCCTCCTGCAATGTACGGCACCCCTGAAGCCTTTGTCCATTGACATAAGTACCATTGGCACTTCCCAAATCGCAGAGCTGCCAACATAGCGGCTGTCCAGTGGTTTGATTTGAAGTGAGGCAAACCCTGGCGTGCTGACGGGAAACCCCTCCATAGGTCAAAGAGTCAAGCACGATTTGACATCGAGGATCTCGCCCAATCAGAACCTCTGAAGTAGGTGAAAGAAAATGTAACAGGGAATTGGCTTCTGGGTTGTCGGTGGAAACTTGACGAAGAATTGCCTTTCGAGAAGATGGTCCCGTCATCGGTGAAGATGTCGCGCTAGGAAGGGTACTAGGAGCTGAAGATCCTGCCTTAACTATAAGCTCAACATCCTACGAATTCAGACGGCCTTTCCCGAAGATTTTTGATGGCAAGGTTCAGCCTCATTCCTCGTCCTTCATCTTTACCGCTATGGCTACTGGTTTGCTCTCGCGTCCCGAACCGCAGCGTAAAACAGTAGCCCTACCGCAGGAATGCTCAGTGCCAAAATGATGCTCGTCAGTAGCGTACCCAGTTGAGGAGTACCGGAAGAAAGCTCAAAGATTGAACCGACAGCGGCGATCGCTGCGACACAGGAACCGCCGAGGAACAAACTACTCTTGGGGGTCATTTTCGCTCCGTCACCTCTGCTCACCCGACTCCGTTAATTTAGCAGAAAACGGGTTAGCCCACAGCCTTTACAGCCTGAGTTGAAAAGCCATTCTTAGCAAGCTCTTGATTTAGCAGGAGAGCATTGTCAACCCGATCGACAAACATCACCCCATTCAGGTGGTCCATTTCATGCTGGATTACTCGCGCCAGTAGTCCGTTTGCGGTTAGCTTTTGGGGTCGTCCATTCTCATCCTTGTAGGACACCTCAATCACTTCAGGCCGAGTTACATCCAGGAAGACTCCCGGAATGCTCAAACAACCTTCTTGAATAACGCACATATCCCGACTTTGCTGCTTAACGGTCGGATTAATCAAGACCAGCGGCGGAGTAGTGGGATTGTCTAACTCACAGTCAATCACAATCAGTTGCTTGTGAACTCCAACCTGGGGCGCTGCCAGACCAATACCATCTTCGCTATACATGGTTTGCAGCATCTCTTTCGCCAACTGCCGCACTTCGTCATCAACTTTATTGATTCGCTTGGCGGGCTGGCGCAGGACGCGATCGCCCAGATAATGAAGCTGAAGGGGCGGCTTTGCTAACTTCTTTTTTTCAACCAGAATTTGAGAGGTCATGAAACCGTAGCCTATTACAAATAGTGAATTTCTCTAACTCCATCATAGTGAATCATGCCCATCTCCGGCTGGATCAAGATGAACCTTTTGGTATTCCCTCTCCTTTCCGGTTTCCATTGCAAAACTCAAGAGAGTAGGACATAAGTATCTCTAAATCTCCATGAAAGAAGCTGATTCTCTCTTTGAGCAAGCCTTACGCTTTCATGCGGAGGAAAGGTATGAGGAGGCGATCGCCACCTATGACCGGATCTTGCAAAACAAACCTAGCGCTCATCGCGCCTGGAACCATCGCGGGCTGGCATTAGCTGACCTGGAATTCTATGAGGAAGCGCTGGTTAGCTATGACCAGGCGCTGCGCCATAAGCCGACATACCCAGAAGCCTGGAGCAATCGGGGAGATTGTCTGGCGGCGTTGGGGCGCTACAAAAAGGCGATCGCCAGCTTTGACAAGGCTTTAGAACTGGAGCCAACCTACTTTGAGGCGTGGAATGGTCGGGGTGTGGCGCTGCTAGGCATGGAGCAATACGAGGAAGCGATCGCCAATTTTGATAAAGCGCTAGCCTTTGCGCCGGACGACTGCGAAGCCTGGAATAATCGCGGCATTGCACTGATTCAGTTTGATCGGTTTGAGGAAGCACTGATTAACTTCGACCAGGCATTGCGGCTAGAACCTGACTACTATCAGGCCTACAGCAACCGGGCGAATGTGCTGCTGTTGCTCCAGCGATTTGAGGAAGCGATCGCCAGCTTCGATCAGGCGCTTCAGTTGGAACCGGGCGATGCAAGCTCGTGGCACAACCGGGGTATGGCTCTAGCAAGTTTGCAACGCAACGCCGAAGCTTTCAACAGTTTCGATCGCGCCCTTCAACTTGGGTTTGGTACGCCCGAAGTATGGCACAACCGGGGCATGATGTTAGCCAATCTGGGCCATCACCCGGAAGCGATCGCCAGCTATGATCACGCCCTTGAGCAAACCGACCATCCAGACCTCTGGCACCATCGCGGCATGGCACTGCTGAAGTTAGAACGCCATGAAGAGGCGATCGCCAACTTCGACAAAGCCCTCAAGCTGAATCCAGAACTTCACATCACCTGGGACAATCGCGGCTTGGCACTCACGGTTTTAGGTCGTCACGAGGAAGCGATCGCCAGCTTTGACGAAGCGCTTCAGCGCAAACCTGACTATTACCAGGCATGGAACAATCGCGGCATTGCTTTGTACAGTCTGGAACGTTACGACGATGCGCTTGCCAGCTACGATCGCGCCCTTTGGCTCAACCCGGATGTTCCTCAAGCGTGGAATAACCGGGGAAATGCTCTGCGTCGTCTGGGTCAGCGGGAGGAAGCGATCGCCAGCTATGATCACGCCCTTGACCTCAATCCCAACTATGAACTGGCTAAACAAAGCCGAAAATCTGTCCTTAAAGAACTGGCAGCCAACTAATCCCAATCCTTTGTGAAGCTGCTCTCAACAAGGGGCTTAAGACCCTTGTTCTACAGAGATCTATTTTGCTCAAGTTCAAATTAAATTAGTATAAGTGCTTCTGTATTGGCTCACAATGCTTCTGCAATGGCTGCATTAAGACTAGTAAGGAACAACAATGCTTCTGTAATGGCTGCATCAACAATGTGACAGGAAACAATGCTTCTGCAATGACTGCATTAAGACTAGTAAGAGACAACAATGCTTCTGTATCGGCTGTATTAACAATGTGACGGGAAACAATGCTTCTGCATCGTGGGATATGTCTTTGGCGATCGCGTAATACCGAATCCTGTTAAACAACTGCCATACTGTACGGGTAGGTTTAGCAGCCAAATCTTGATAGAGTCGAGGTTCACTGGCAAAACCTACCCCTACCAGGAATTGCGGTTAATTAAACGGATCTGATATGAGCATGGACAAAATTAACCTGAGCGAAAAACTCTCCCAATTCTCAGAATATTGGTCGCCCAAAACGGTTGCTCAACTCAACCATTACGACATCATGGTGGTCAAAGTTAAAGACGAGTTTGTTTGGCACAAACATGATGATACCGATGACTTTTTCCTGGTGCTAAAAGGACGTTTAACGATTCAACTACGCGATCGCAACATTCACCTTGAGCCAGGAGAACTGTTCGTCGTACCGCGTGGCGTTGAGCATCGACCCGTCGCTACAGAAGAAGTGCATCTTCTCCTGATTGAACCAACAGGTACGCCAAACACTGGAGACGAAAAAACAGCAGCCCCAAGACAAACCATCTAAACGATTCTAAGAACTGGCTTTCCCAAATAAATTATGCAAAGCGATCGCTCATATAAGCCTTAATTGGTCTGGGCTTAACCGTTTGCCAGGGATAACGCGGCTGAAGCTTGTTGAGCGGAAAGCTAGCCAAACGAGTTTCAATATGGGCTTGCTCTGCGGTAGTCAGCTCAAACATTTCGTAAACGGTTTGGTCGATTTGTACCAGAGCCGCAAAGAAATCAGATTCTACCTGTTGAAAGCTAGCCAATCTCTGACGATAGGTTTGCATAACAGTAGCATAGTCCAGGGGAACGAGGAGTTTTTGAATGATGGCTCTAGAAATGGTGGCTTCTTCGTCAGCGTTGAGCGTTAGCAGCTTATAGACCAGTTCAGTTACATCCGCGTCTATCAGTTCCAGAGAAAACAGTCCGGCTCGAATGCAATTTCCATCCAGGCTCAGTTCTTCGACCTGCACCTCTTCAGGACTCCAGTTAGAGAAGTTGAGTTGTAAGTGGCGATCGCTTAACTTATATCGACTCGTTTCAAGCTGTGTTTCAACTTCAGACAACAGCCATTCATCAGGATTATTTTTAGCCCTAGCTGCTAATTGCGCTAAATCGTCATAACCCTCTACTAGCCGCTGTGCGATAGTTGGCTCTAGATTTCCGACCCAGGGCAACGCCTCAAGAGTACGTGGATAAACGTGGGCATAGTATCCCTGAATTACACCACTTCTTAACCTTAAAGCCCAATAGAAACGAGCTAGTTTGCTGTTTAGATAAGCAGCAACAGCTTTAGGACTTACCTTACTTGCATCTGGGAGAGCAACAATGAGAGTATCAATTGCAGCCGCATCAACTCTCTCAACTAAAGCTGCTGTTAAAGAAGTTCCAATATTCGTAACTGCTATAAACGATTCATGAGTTTGATCAGCCCATAAACTCATCTTTCCATAGGGTCTATCTTTAACTGCTTCTAAATCAACCCAACCTGCGGGTTCACCGTGCCATCCTATTGCTAAACTGCGTCCAGCAATGACTTGAATCGGTTGAGTTCCCGTAGGTTCTGGCGTTACCTCTGCACCACCGCGTTGAATGCCATACGTCCACCAAAAGGGGCGGTTGTTACGGCTGACTTGTCGTGCTACTGCTTCCTTTAATTCCACTACGTTGCTGCTATTTCCGTTTGGATATAGCTTCTTCAAAATCGGGACATCTTGAGGATTCAGCAACGGTAATAAATAATCTCCCCATAGGCTCTCTAGCGGATTACTGGGATCAATGTCCGTAACTCTGGGACTGACTTTAGCATCGAAGAAATCTTTGTAATTGACTTTAACAGGAGGTTCATCACTCGGCCACTGAGAGGGAACGTAAAGCTCAATCTCATCATCTTCTTGGGCTGAAGTTTGCTCAATCACTAAGATCAGCGGCACTCGCGCTACATCCCATACAGGCTTATCGGTAAACTCTAACCACACAATTTTGCGTAAAGCAGCATTGCGTCGAGGATATAAAAGCTTCCATACTTTCGCGGCTGCTTCTGAGTTGGCATAGCCGCCGCTGACAACCATGCCCAACCATCCGCCTGCTTGCAGCGATTCAGTCAGGGCGCGGTAGAGAAACACTAAACCCGTATCGGCATTTTGCCCCCAAACCTGATGCCATAGTCCGCGCATTTCATGGTTATACTTCACCCGTTCGGCGCGGATATAAGGTGGATTCCCGACAATATATTTCCACTGTTCGCTATCTCGCTCTAGCGAACCCGGTGCAAGCAAATCCACGCCTGATTGACCGACTAAATCTAGCTCTCGCAACAGGCTATTGATGTTATAGATGTGGATTTTGGGAACATCTCCTGGCTCAGCAGAGCGTTTGTATCTTACCAGTGCCCACATTAGCTGAAAGTGACTAATAAATGCAGCAAATGGGTTCAGGTCGAACCCCCAAACGCTGTTTTGTAACTCTTGCAAAACGGTGTCTGTATCTAGCCCTCTAGCTTTTGCATCTTCTAAACAGCGATGAATATAGCGCACCAGAAAGGAACCGCTGCCACAGGATGGATCGAGCAGTTTTCCATCGCCATGACTGAAGACCGTTTGTTGTAGCAGCCAGTCCACGATTGAGGCAGGGGTGTAAAACTCTCCTAAACGCTTGCGCTTTGCGGTTGGCAGGAAGGTTTGGTAGATATCTCCTAAAATTTCTTCTGACAAGCCCGAAAAATCGTAAGCATTAAACCTCAAAATTAAGCGTTGTAAGGCTTCATCTAACACGCCGTTAGTTTCATAAATCCAGTCAAACAAGTTGCGTTCAAAGGGTTCGTGATAGAGCCGTCCAATGTCTTCGGCAACTAGCTGCACCAGTGCTTTTGCATCACCCGTCAAGTGATCGACAAATGCTGCCCAGTCTTGTGGCCCACCGTTAGATAATCGACGCTTTTTGGTCAGCCTTAAATCCTCAACCAGCCGTAAGAACAGCACTCTAGCAACCAATACTGCAACAGAGTCAGCAACAAAAGACTCTCGAATTCGCTCTTCGACTTGCTTGCCTTTGGCATTTACATCGCGCCCATACTGGTCTTCAAATCGAGGCAAGATGTCTTCAAACAAATGTCGGTGAAAGTCAAAGCGAAACCGCAATCGAACGAGCGATCGCCGCTGTGTATCACTGGTATATAGCGGATTTTGTTGAACCTCTCGCTCCTGACGTTTGAATTCTACATATTGATGGATTAGAGTGGCGATCGCCCCTTCTGCCGCTTCCCCTAATTCAGTAAAACTGGTTTGCAAATCTTGCCGCAATCGGTCTAATGTCTCAGGTGCATTCAGCTTCAGGTAAACATAGGGCAATTGCCCCTGAATAAAGGTTGTCCATTGATTTTGATGAGTTGCCTGTTCGTAGGAGAGAAACTTGAGCTTTTCCCGTAATTCCTCAAAGGAGATTTCAGACAAATTGCACGGTTCTACAAACTCTGAAACCGCTTCACCTGTTGGCAGCACAATCCAAAGATAATGAGCGGTGAGAAACAAGACGTATCGAGTTAAGCCCTCAACATACTTCCGTTTTTGATTCCACAGTTTGCGTCGTCCACCTTCTGTAGTGAGTTCTGCATCGTCTTTCTTTAAATCTCCAACCACCCAGGCAGTTTTTTCAGGAGTCAGCAGCTTAATGTCTGGATATCCGCCGCCGCCTGCATCTTCAGTAACCACTCGATCCTTGGGATAGTCCAGCAAGCCTGCCAAAAGATCTCGCACGTCTGGGTTGTAGGATCTTTCGGGTCGATTCCAATCCAAAGCCAGCCATTTTGCTAGAGGATCTGCTGACTGCCTTTTTGACCTGCCGCTTTTAGACAAAATATTGAGCCTCTCTTGATCTAAACGCTTTGGATAATGGTCAACAGAGGAACAGATTGTCACTTTTCTTGAATAGTGTCAACATGAATCAAGTTAGTGCTTCCAGATAAAACCTGTGCAGATTCAGAGCGACAGACCCAAAGTTGGCGATCGCCCCTCCTTAGCCGACTCCCTTCGACAGCGGCGATATAAATTAGCGGCGTTAGTTAATTTTCCGGTGGTGTTGTGGTCTGGGCGCAGCAGTTCTCGCAACTTTCCGGCGAATGTGTATCCGTTTCGGGCGAGTAGTCACTTTCTTTACTTTGCTGGATTGCCGCTAGAGAATGCTGCCATTCGTTTGGAAGGTGGCAGGCTAGAGCTATTTATGGATGACGGTACGCCCGAAAGTGCGCTCTGGCATGGGGAAACGCCAGGTCGTGCTGAAATTGCTGAGCAGATTGGGGCAGATGCCGCCTATCCGCTGGCGATGCTAAAGTCGCGGACTGAAGAGGCTGCTACGATCGCGGTTCAAGATGCCGCCACTCGGCTGCAACAGTCCCATTGGCTAAACCGAATGCTGTCACCTGCCCATCAGCTACAGGGAATTGATCTGGAGTTGGTGAGGGCGATCGCCACTCTCCGTCTGACCCACGACGAAGCCGCTCTGACCGAAATGCGCCAGTCTGCCGCCGTCACTGTACAGGCACATCAAGCAGGGATCGCCGCAACTCTCAACGCCACAACCGAGGCTGAAGTCCGGGCTGCAATGGAAGGCGTAATCATAGCGAACGGCATGACCTGCGCCTATGCCAGTATCGTCACCGTGCAGGGAGAAGTGCTGCACAACAATCACTATCACCATGCCCTGAAACCAGGCGATTTGCTGCTAGCAGACGTGGGGGCTGAGACGGCATCCGGTTGGGCGGCAGATGTGACGCGCATCTGGCCCGTTTCAGGCAAATTTTCCTCCACTCAGCGCGATCTGTATGATGTGGTGCTGGCGGCTCACGATGCTTGCATTGAGCAAGTGCGCCCTGGTGTGGAATATCGAGAAATTCACCTGCTGGCTGCCCAAGTAATTGCTGCTGGGCTGGTCGATTTAGGCATTCTGCGCGGTCAACCCGAAGATCTGGTAGATATAGACGCTCACGCGCTGTTCTTTCCGCATGGAGTCGGGCATTTGCTCGGCTTGGACGTGCATGACATGGAAGATTTTGGCGACCTGGCAGGATATGAAGCGGGACGGGTGAGGAGCGATCGCTTTGGCTTAGGCTATTTGCGGCTCGATCGCCCCCTGCAAACTGATATGGTCGTGACGATTGAACCTGGTTTTTATCAGGTTCCAGCCATTCTCAATGACCCAGAGCGGCGAGAAAAATATCGGCAAGTGGTGAACTGGGAACGGTTAGCTCAATTCGCTGACGTGCGAGGCATTCGGATTGAAGATGACGTGCGAGTGACAGAAACGGGGCATGAAGTGCTGACATCCGCCCTGTCTACTACTGTGGAAGTGGTCTAACGGTTTTCAACTGCATCATAGTTTCAAGTTATGCGAAAGAGCTTCGACAACTACAATCGATAGTACGAGAGAACCAACAAACGCTATTGGAGATCTGGTATGGGTATTTTGGCGATTCGAGCAGACGAAAGAGTTAAGCACGTCTCTTTCACCGAAGAAACAATTAGTGTTGATTTGATGGACGGAAGAACCATTACCGTACCCTTAACCTGGTATCCAAGGTTGTTCAATGCTGCGCCTGAGCAAAGAACGAAATGGGAGGTGTGTGGGGGAAGCTACGGTATTCATTGGGAAGAGATAGATGAAGATCTAAGCACAGAAGGAATGTTACGGGGGGCACCTGCTCCCGATGCTTCTGCGGAAACTTTATATCCAGAGCAGTACGCGGGGTAGGAGAAGGGCGATCGCACTGGATAGCCTTTCCTGGATGACTGACTATAGCAGTAAGGATGAGGGATGAAGGATGAAGGATGAGGGATGAGGGATGAAGCCGAGCCTTGCTCATTCAAGCTTTGCTGCTTATCGCCTGTCCTAAGGATCGTGAATTTAATAAATCCGCAAATTGTATGGGCGGGTTTAGCAGATCAATCGGCACTGTGCCATGAATTTGACGGCAAAACCCACCCCTACCCAATCTCGATCTTATTTAATTCCCATTCCTAACCAATCTTTGTACTGCTATAGCTGTATTCATCGGAGTTAGGACGCTGCTTGTTTGAGAACAGATTCCATCGCATCACGTAAGCTGGGGGATTTGGGCAGCAGTTTGCGAATCCGGCTTTTGAGCCATGCCCAACACTTCTCAATCCGATTGAAATCCGGTGAATAAGGAGGTAGATAGACTACACGCC
>Ga0224723_1000269_pt1 | contig 36489 bp, 30 predicted proteins | sample Balambano_FR2_Me_FD_161647 | JGI IMG/M metagenome (GOLD analysis project Ga0224723, IMG submission 161647) | Freshwater sediment microbial communities from Lake Towuti, South Sulawesi, Indonesia - Balambano_FR2_MetaG | ecosystem: Environmental > Aquatic > Freshwater > Lake > Sediment | place... | reverse complement strand
CGTTACAGGTATTGAATTCCAGCCTTGGCCCATTCATCAACGAGGTGGTATGTTTTGATCTCTCCCCGGCCATGATCAAGATTTGTAGTGAAAAGATGAACTCATACCCTGACGTAACCTTTACTTTTTTGGCCGATGTTTCGGGTCGGCAAGAACTGGAGAATCAGCAACCCTTCAACCTTGTGGTTACCAATGCTTTTTTGCATCACCTGTTGGATGTGGAAGGGTTTCTAAAACAGGTGCGTCAATATGTTGCCGCCTCCGGCTTTTACATGGCCGGGCATGAGCCGAATTATAATTTTTATGTTAACGAAGAGTTAGTGCAGGTTACCAGGGCCTTTCAGCGCTACAAACGTATCCGGCAGCGCCTCACTCTTCGATACTGGCTGCTTAAGGCAGGGATCAAAAAATCAAACCCTGATTTGGCAACACTTGTCAATCAGGAATTGTTGCGCAGCGGACTGAGTGAACAGAGTATTCCGGCAAATCTGCTGCACAAGCTGGTCGACATCCATGTGCCATTTGGCATTTCAACCGATCAACCATGGGGTGAAATTGGTTTTAAGGATTCGACCGTTGCACAATGGTTGGGCAGTGATTTTGAATGGAAGGGTACGTACACCTATTCGCATATTAAAGACGGATTGGCCAACCGCGATTGGTACTGGAAGAAGCGCTTACCACATTTAGAAGCAACGTATCCCCTTGACGGAGCTGATGCGCTGATGGTTTTTAGAAAAAAGGATTAGTGGGAATGTAGTTTAGGGTTGGGTTATATTTGCTTTCAGATTGTGTTCTTTGATAGATTGCATACAGCGTTACGCCTGTCAAGGTTCAAACAACGGTATGAGACAGCCCGGAATAAAAAATGTTTTCATTAGAGTTTTTGATTTTTAGAAAAGGAATAGAGTGGTTGCCTTCGTTCAATGCAGACAAAAGCAAGTGCTGTGCGGTTGATTAACCAATCAGCATGTTCTAAAAATCAGCAGATAGCACTCTTCCACGCATGGTAAAGAACAAAGAGGGAGACGGTGCTCCGATTTTGGAGGGGGTGTACTTGTTGAGAAAACGAAACTGAATTATGAGCGTTGCTTACATTATGTTCATGTGCCTAGAGCCATAGTTCCTTACCCCACTCATCCTCGAAAGAATCCTTCAGATCTTTTTCATCGGAGGCTGAATCAGACTCTTGAGGCGAGTCAAAGGGTTGGTGCGGTACGTTTTGTTTCTGAAGGTTAGAAGAATCAACGTATGCATGGTGCCACAGCGAATTGAAATCAACACCTAAAAAGATAAACACCAGCGCAAGAACATAGCTGATAGCCATCTGTTGGGGGCTTTGCTTGCCTGTTTTTCTACGTGTTATTTTTCGCGTTATCACCAGTCAATCACAAAGTTCTTATCCATAATTCCTTACCGCATGACATGCACCCAGCCTTTGCATAGTGCCTCACCGCCCACCTGTGCCTCATAGAAATAAATACCTGCCGCCAGGCCTTCACCTGCCCAGTTGTTCTGGTAGTCGGCCGACTGAAAGACAATTTCACCCCAGCGGTTATACACCATCAGCGAAGTAACAATACCCTGCTGCGAAGTGGGCTGCGCGCCATACATCACCACGAAGGCATCGTTCTTGCCATCCCGCAGCACGGGTGTGATCACGTTAGGCGTAAAAATAGCAAATGCGGCAACCTCCGTTTCCTTTTCGTATACACAAAAATCGTTCTTCCCCACCACTTTTACACGATAAACATTGTCTTCCGCGAAAGCGTGAATGGTTTCAGTTGCATCGCTGGTGGTGCCATCGCCAAAGTCGAAGTAGGTCTCTTCACCTTCTTTTAAGAGTGTGCGGTTCGTTACTTTTATTTGCGGCCGCGTGGCGCAGTCGAAAATTTTCTCCAGGTCGAAGTCGAGTGTCATGCCCGGCACTACCTTCACGCTCACCGTGTCGGCCTTGCTGCAGCCGTTGGCATCGGTGATGGTTACGGTGTAGTCGGTGTTTTCTGCTGGCGACACCACGGGGTTGGCTGCCGAGGCGGTAAAATTTCCGTTTAATGCGCGCCAGTCGTATCTCGTGCCACCCGATGCCTGCAACTGCACCGAACTTCCAAAGCAAATGGTAACATCGGGGCCGGCCGCTGCCTCCAACTTAACTACAGTGATGAGCACCGAAGTTTCATCCTGCCCCACACACGTACCTTCGGCTATGGCCTTCAGGCGCACCAGGTATTTTCCGGCCGCCTTATAGGCATGTATAATGCGGGCGGTATCGGCTGCAACCGTGCGGGTGCCATCGCCAAAATCCCAATCGTATATACGCCCTCCTGTGCTGAAATTCTGAAATACGATTTGCTCGGGCAGGCACACGGTGGTAATGCCCGGGGTTTTCAATGCCACGTTGTTGGTACGTATGCGCGCACGCAACACCGATAGGTCGAACTTAAACGCGGCATTGTTGCAGTTGGCACTGCGGTTGGTGCGCCTTTCGATGGGGACGTTGACAGCAGGGAAGTCGGACACCCCCCCGCAGCCCGCACATACGGCATGGTACACAATACCGCGCTTGTCGAAGCGACTGGTGCCCCCGTCTACGTGCGTAGCCGACCCCGAGCCGCCCAGGAAGGTACCGTACAAAAATTCGCTTCCATCGCCTTCTAACACCATAAAATAAAAATCATTGCCCTGCGTATTTTTTTGAAAAGCATCGGCCGACACCGGCATGCCCACCGTAGAGCCGCCCACGTAGTTGCGGGTAAGGATGGTGTTACCTATTTGTAAAGTAGGACTGTTGATTCGGCCGCCCCAGCCGCTGAGGTAGATGGTGTTGCAATCGCTCACCAAGAAAGCTGTGGGCGAGATGTTGGGGCCGCCACTGCCCGATCCCACCACGCTGGAAAACACGGTAGCCGACAGGGCCGGTGTGAGCTTGTGCAGAAACTGCCCTGCGTTGCTGTTGCGATAAACGTTGGCACTTACCGGGTACGCACCCCGTGTTTGGCCGAAGGCTACTACCTCCCCCGTGGTGGTGAGGTCGATGAAATACACCTGGTCGTAGGCCGCGGTACCCAGGTAGGTGGCGTGAACAATCTGCCCGCCATCGGGCGACAAAACTGCTACCCACCCATCGCCATTGCCCGCATAAGCAGGTTGCAGGCCGTTCATGCCTTCGAACGCTGCGCTGGTAGTGCCGCCGCCAACATACACCTGGCCCGCTGCATTTAACTTAATCGAGTAAGCAGCATCGGTGGCGGTGCCCCCCAGTAGCCGGCTCCACACTACCGCGTTTAAGTTCGGGGTGAGCTTGGCTACTATGGCATCGTGCGTACCGCCATGAAAAGAATCGGAGGCCGGGAAATCGGCAGACAGCGTGTTGGAGGCTATGAACACATGGCCTTGCGCATCGGTAATAATATCGCCTCGCAGTTGGTCGCCATAATTTCGCGCCAGCGCACTTTCGGTTTTGATGGTCGAATTCATGTTGCCCGATACGAAGTTGATGCCATCGTTGGCTGAACCGCCCAGATAGGTGGCGCCAAGAAGTTGCGAGCCATCGGCACTGAGTTTGGCGATGAACAAGTCGGTGCCGCCCGTAAACTCAACACCGCCCAACGGATCGATGGTGCTGCCACCTTTGAAAGTCGAGCCGTTGGTAACTGGAAAGTTGGAAGAACTGGTGGCGCCCAGGATATGCAGTTCATCGTTCTGGTTTACCACCAGGCTTTGGGGCGTTTCGGTGCCTGCACCACCCAGATACGTGGCATACAATAGTCGTTGCCCGGCCGAATCGTACTTCAAAATTGCTACATCCCAACTGCCTCCGCCCAGTTGCGACTGATATACACCTGGTGTGATGGGGAATGAGTTGCCGCCCACATTCGTGGTAACCATGCCACCAGAATACAAGTTTCCGCGACTATCATATGTAGCGGTGTTGCCCCAGTTGTCGTACGTTGAGCCAGAGTAGCCCGAAAAAATCAGAATCGGATCAATGATCAGGGGGTAAGTTCGGTCGTAGCCGTTTGGAAAATGGTAGGATACATGCTCCCCATGCAGGCGATAGGTGCACGCTACAGTTACGCGCTGCCCGCCAATCGTTTGATAAGCGTAGGGCTGCCGTTCTAAGGTGGAGGCCATCGGGGTGTGAACCAGCAGATTGCCGTCATTTGTCTCCAAGTGTTCGGCACCGTGATAGCGCAGCGAAATGACTGATGGGTCGGCACACGGTGCCACCACCCAGTTGTATTTCAGGTTGGCGCCTTCTGAGAGCACTTGTAAATCTACACCCGGGTAAAGGGCCGTATACACGGCATCATCGTAGGCGGCCACACCGCCCGCCCAGCGGCTGGAATCGCTGCCTAAAAAGTAATTATAACGCGTGTGAGCCAGAACGCCTGGCTGCGGCACTGTAGGCGTAGCGTTTTCGAACGTTACCGCGAGCGTATACAACGTGTGCAACCGGCTGCCGTGCTGGTGTCCTTCCGCGAGCGACCCAAATGTTTTCGCTGCCTCGGCCGGGGCGCTTTGCGCTGCATGTAAAACAAAAAAGAAACCATCGGACTTAAGAAACACCCGTGCCCCGGGCACATCTGCCCCGAAATGAAATTGGGTAGGCCACTGGTTGCCATTGGCGATGAACTGAACAGAAGGCTGCGCCACCACCCCGCTCCACCACAACACCCCGAGACAAACCCTGATCAACATGCACCTACTAAATTAATGCATTTGGTTAGAAGCGCATAGAAGCGCGGTACTCAAACCATGATGATTACGTCTCTTTGCGCAACACCTGCAACGGTGGCGTGGAAACCACCTCGCGCGAATTCCACCAGCCAATTAATACCGTTAGCATCATCACAGCCACGCCCACGAGCGCCAGCGAGCGTACATCTGCTGCGAAGGCTACTTCGAAAAAGAACTTCGCTAACAAAAACCCGGCCCCCAGGGAGAGCCCAATCCCCGTAAGGGCGGCAAACAAACCAAGGTAGGCATACTCCACCAATGTAATTTGGCTTATCTGTCGTGTGCGCGCTCCCAGCGTGCGCAGCAATACGTTGTCTTTCATGCGCACGTACTTGCTGTTGAGCACGGCTCCTGCCAACACAATCAGCCCCGTAACCACGCTGAACAAGGCGAGGAACCGAACCACCAGTCCTACTTTATCGAACAACTCATTGATGGTGCTTAGAATAAGCCGCAAGTCGATGAGCGACACATTGGGAAACTGCATCACCAACTCTTGTTGAAACCCGCTGGCCTGCACCTGCTGCGGTATGTGCGTGGCGGCCACCCAAATTTGCGGAGCGCGCTCCAACACTCCGGGCGGAAACACAAAAATAAAGTTGGGTGGATCTTGAGGCCAATCTACTTTGCGGATGCCGCTGATGCGTGCTGCAATCGGCACGCCCTGCACATCGAAGATGAGCGAGTCGTTAACGCCCAGATCTAACGTTTCCTGCATGCCTTCGGAGATGGTGACCCATACGGAATCGCGCGAGTGTGGGCGCAGTTCCTGCAGCGCGCCCGCGGTCAACTCTTCGGATACGTGCAGGCTGTCGCGGTATGTTACACGGTATTCGCGGGTGAGGGCCCAGTTGGGAATGCGGTCGGTGGTATCGCGTTGCAGCGAGTCGATCGACTTGCCGTTCAGCGACTGCAGGCGGCAGGTGATGATTGGCACCAATTGGTTTACCGGCAGTTGATGCGCTGCCAACAACTTTTCTATGCCCTCTTTTTGGCTCGACTGGATGTCGAACAGGATCGTATTCGATTGATTCTCGCCTCCTGTGAACTCCACCTGGTTCAGCAGGCTGCTTTGAATAACGTTTAACGTAGCCAAAATGAACGCGCCCAGGCCGATGGTAACCAGCAGCGTGCGCGTCTGGTTGTTGGGTCTGAAGAGATTGGCCAGCGCATGGCGCCAAACAAACCCTGCGCGTGTCGGAAAATATTTTCGCACTACCCACAACAAAGCGCTGGCCACCAGCGCCAACGCTCCCAGCGCTACGCCAATGCCGCCAGCAAACAGCAAGCCGGCTACCATACTATCGGTTTGGTAAGCGGCCGCCACTATGGGGAACAGCACAATTAAGGCAACCACCAGCGTGCGTGTTTTCGATGCCGTGCGCGCGGGTTGCACTTCAGCCCGCAGCACCGAAAGCGGGGGCACGAAGCGAACAGCCACCAGGGGTAACATCGTAAACAGAATTGAAATCACGCCACCGAGCAGCAATCCTTCGGCAACCGCCCGCCACGACACGCCCAGTTGCAGTTCGCCCGGAATGAAGTCTTTAAACACGATAGGCACAAGTTGTTGCACCGCTATGCCGAGCCCGGCCCCAAGCACGCTGCCGGCAATGCCGAGCGTGAAAACCTGGATAAAGTAAATGTTAAACGCCTGCCAGCCCGAAGAACCGATGCAGCGCAGCGTGGCCACTTCATCGCGCTTTTCGCGCGCATATAAGTGCACCGCACTCGCCACACCCACGCAGCCGAGCGCCAGGGCGATAAAGGCAAGCAGTGAAAAAAACCGGTACACCGACTGGAAGCCTTCGCCCAATCCTTCGCGCCTGCCCTCGACAGTCTCATACCAGTGCCCATATTTTTTTAGCAGCGGCTGCAGGCGCGCGGCCAACTGCTCGGCCTCGCTGGCAGACGAGGTTTTGAAAAACCTGCGGTATGTTATACGGCTGCCAAACTGCACCAAACCGGTCGAATCCAGTTCGGCTTGTGAGATATAAACCGATGGTGTAAATGTGGTGAGGATGCCCGCGCCACCCGGAATTTTCTGTACCACGCCTGCTACCTTGAAAATAGTATTACCGATTTTAATGGAGTCGCCCGAACTCACCTCGTATTGCATGGCCAGGCTTTCATCTAACATGGCAAAACTGCCCTGCTTCATGCGCTCATACGCATCGGGCGGCTGTGTGGTGATTTGCCCATAAAAAGGATAAGGCCCCTCGATGGCCATCAGCCGGATGAGCCGGGCTTGCTTGGAATTCATGAACATTACCATCGAGGCCATTTCGGCCTGGGCTGCCTGAGGCACCTTTGCCGAATCGAACGCAGTCAATACCTCACGCTCGAATTTCTTGTTGCCGTTGGCTACGAGGTCGGCCCCCAACAGCTCGCGCGCGTTGCGATCTAAGTCTGACTGGAGTGCATAGTTGAGCGAGCCGATCGCCACCACGGCCGCAATGCCGGTAACGAGCGAGGCTGTGAACAAAAACAGCCGCGACAAATTGTGCCGTGCATCGCGCCACGCCATGCGCCACACCCAGCCATCCTGAAAGATATTGCGCGACTGGCGCTTGATCGTGATCAGGTACTCAATCATACGGCTACCGTAATGGTCTCTTCCAGGCGCCCGCCTTTCATGCGCAAAATACGCTGGGTGCGCTGCGCCAGCTCAAGGTTATGAGTTACCAACACCAGCGTGGTCTTTTCCTCGCGGTTCATACCAAACAGCAGATCGGTAATGTGGCTGGCATTCTCTTCATCAAGATTACCGGTGGGCTCATCGGCAAACAAAATACGTGGCGAGGCAATGAACGCACGTGCCATGGCTACGCGCTGCTGCTCGCCACCCGAGAGCTGCGTGGGGTAATGATGCAAGCGTTCTTTTAAACCCACACGTACCAACAAATCTTTGGCGCGGGCCGACACATTGCGCTCGCCCCGGAGCTCCAGCGGAACCATGACATTCTCCAGAGCCGTGAGCGTGGCCAACAGTTGAAAATTCTGAAATACAAACCCTACATATTGGTTGCGCATGTAGGCGCGGTCGTCTTCGCTCATGGCATTGAGTTTGAAACCCATGAGCGAAATGGTGCCGCGCGTGGGTATATCTAATCCGGCACACAAACCCAGCAGGGTGGTTTTACCGCTGCCCGAGGGCCCGATGATCGACAGGCTGGTGCCCTGCACGGCAGAAAACGAAACATCATCAAGCACCGTTAACGCACCCCCTGCCGAGGGGTACACCTTGGTGAGCGCATCGGCTTGTAAAACAGCATCGGCCATGGTATCTATTGTGACGATAAATCGTTAATCTCGTAAAATTGTTTTAGCTACGCGTGTATGGTCGCAAAAATGGTGTCATTTATTTTACTGTTGGCAACTGGGGCCCAGGCTCCGCACCAGCAGACCGTATTGTTTTTTGGCGACAGCCTGACGGCCGGCTATGGCCTCTCGCCCGAAGAGGCTTTTCCCGCCCTGGCGGAACAACGGCTGAAGAAAAAAGGGTATGCGGTGAAGGTGATTAACGCAGGCCTGAGTGGCGAGACCAGCGCAGGTGGTCTGAGTCGCATCGATTGGGTGCTGCGTCAACCTATTGATGTCTTCGTATTGGAACTGGGCGCCAACGATGGTCTGCGCGGGCTACCGCTTAACCAAACACGCGACAACCTGCAAAAGATTATCGACAAAGTGAAGGCCAAAAACCCGAACGCAAAAGTAATGTTGGCCGGCATGCTGGTGCCGCCCAACCTGGGCAAAGCGTATACCGATGAATTCAAAAACATATACCCTGAGTTGGCAAAAAAAAACAATGCCACCCTGTTACCTTTTTTGTTGCAGGGTGTTGCCGGCAATGAAAAGCTAAACCTTTCCGATGGCATTCATCCTAACGCAGAAGGGCACAAGCGGGTAGCCGACAACGTGACGCAGGTACTGGAAGGCCTGTTGAAGAAATAGTTTGAAGAAACAAGCAGCGGTAAAAACATTCACCAAAAAACAGCAGTTATTTTTCTACCCACAGTACTTTCATGATTCGCTCTACCCACAGGGCGTACATTTTGCCGGAAGGGTGCAGATTATCGGCAGCTACCAGGTCAGGTTCCGCCAGGCCGCGCCTCGAAATATCTGTAATGTAGATATACTGAATGCCGGCACGCCTGGTAATTTCTTCATTGGCCCGGTTGTACATATCCAGTTCAGCCGATACCTGCGCCTGCTTCGGTTTACCAAAAGGCGTATAGCCATAATCCGGAATGGATACTACAAACACATTCTCTTTTTTCCCCTTCGCCAGGCGCACAGCCTCGTCAAGCAAAGCCTGAAACTCCGGCTTGTATTGTTCCACACTGCGGCCCTGGTACTGATTGTTTACTCCTATTAACAGCGACACCAGGTCGTACTCGGGCTTGAGTTGCGCAATGTCCATGGCGTTTTTCAAATTGTCGGTGCGCCAGCCGGTGGTGGCAATGATTTTTAGATCGGCTACTGCCACTCCGTTCTTTTTTAGCGCCTCCACCAGTTGCACAGGCCAGCGCTCTGCTTCGGGCACACTTTCACCGATGGTGTACGAATCGCCCAGTGCCAAATACTTTTTGCTTTGAAGCGGTGGTGCCGACATAGACATTAGCAATATGATCGTAAAGAGAAACAAACTGTACTTCATACGCTAAATTTACTGAGGTTTGGGTAATCCGGGAAATACCTTGACGCAATCAGTATGTGAGCTCTCAGAACTCCGGCTGACCACCGCCTCCAAAATGATTTATATACGTAAGAACAAACTGAAACGAAAATGAAACGAATGATGGTACTGGTGTTGCTGGCTGCGTGCAGCCCGCAAGCCGCCAATAAGAAAATTACCTCCGGCCCTGAAACCACGGGCAGCCACATCACGCCCGAAACTTCCAACCTGTCGCTTGCCGACTACCTCAAAAGAATTCCGGGTGTGCAGGTAACGCAGAATACCGTGGGCACGGGCAACGTGCAGGTAACCGTGCGCGGGGCCAATTCGATGGGCGATAACCGCGAGCCGCTGTTCATTGTGAACGGAGTAAATATAGGCAATGGTTACGAGCGTGCCGCCCCGCTGGTCGATGTCAACGACATAGCCTCCGTGCAAGTGCTCAAGTCGGGGCAGGAAACTGCGCCCTATGGCATGCAGGGCTCTAATGGCGTGATTGTGATCAAAACAAAGCGACAGTGAGGTAAGCGGAGAGGGAGGGATTCGAACCCTCGATACAGTTGCCCGTATAACGGTTTTCGAGACCGTCCCATTCGGCCACTCTGGCACCTCTCCGGAGGCCGCAAAAGTAATATTCTAGCTTTACTTTTTGTTCTGGCCGGCCCATTATGTTGGTTTTTTGAACCAACATCAACCTGTCTATTTTCGGTTCACAAATATTTTTTAAGTCACGTCAATTCCCTTAATTTCGAAATTCGAACGTGAACAAACCCCGCCCTTCGTTATAATGGAATTGTTTCTCAAACCCGATACCTGGCTGGCGCTGCTCACGCTGTGCTTCCTCGAGATTGTATTAGGTATCGACAATATCATTTTCATTTCGATAGTGTCGAACAAATTGCCCGAACATCAGCGCAAGCGCGCGCGGAATTTTGGCCTGGCGCTGGCCATGATCGTTCGCATTATTTTTCTGCTCTGCATCACGTGGATCATCAGCTTCACCGAACCGCTGTTCACCATCCCCGCTAATTTTGTGATTGGCCACGACCTTTCCTTCAGCGGGCGCGATCTGATTCTGGGTTTTGGCGGGCTGTTTCTCATCGCAAAAAGCACCATGGAGATCAATCATGAAATGGAGGGGGATGACGAAGAGGCGGAGGGCGGCAAAAAAGGCAATGGAATAACTTTAGGCGGAACCATTTTACAAATTGTACTATTGGATATTATCTTCTCGTTCGACTCGATTCTCACCGCCATCGGCATTGTGGACAAGGTGATTATCATGATCATTGCCGTGATCATATCGATCGGGGTAATGATGTTTTTCTCGGGTGCGATCAGTCGCTTTATTCAACAGCATCCTTCTATGGAGGTGCTGGCGCTCGGCTTCCTTATCCTCATCGGCTTCATGTTGTTTCTCGAGTCGCTGCATTACGTTATCCCGAAAGGCTACATTTATTTTGCGGTGGCTTTCTCCATGCTCATCGAGCTCACCAATATACGGGTGCGCAAAAAACGAAAGACTGCTTCCAAACCCGTAAAACTAAACAAGCCCTACACCGAAAAAGAAATGGAAGAAGCGGTAGCAGAATGAGCGAAGAAGTATTGCGATACCCTATTGGCAAATTTTCGGCTGCCGACACTTACACACCCCAGGAGCTGGTAACGTTTATTAAACGCCTGGAGAAGTTGCCCGTGCACTTGCAGACAGCCATCCAAACCTTAACCGATACACAGTTGGACACACCCTATCGCGAGGGAGGCTGGTCGGTGCGCCAAGTGGTGCATCACGTGGCCGACAGCCACATGAATGCCTTCATTCGTGTAAAGTGGTTACTCACTGAAGATACGCCCACGATAAAAGCCTATTTCGAAAAGTTATGGGCTACCACACCCGAAACCATAGGCAGCCCCGCTCTGTCATTGTCGCTGATCAGCGCTTTGCATGAAAAATGGGTGTTTCTGTTGCGGCAATTGCCTCTTGAGGCTTTCAGCAGAACCTTTGTGCACCCGCATACGCAACGGGTTGTTCGCCTCGATCAACTCACCGGTATGTATGCGTGGCATGGCGACCATCACACCGCGCACATCACTTCGCTGCGGCAACGTATGAACTGGAAGTAGTTGATGACTCCGTACCAGCGACCTGCCCTGCTTTTTAATGCGCACCTCGAAACCGTTTACCCAGCTCTTTTTCGCTCGGTAAATGCTGCGCCCTACACCCGCGAGCGCATCGCTACGCCCGATGATGATTTTCTTGACCTTGATTGGATGCTGCGCGGTGCAACGCAACTGGTGGTTATTTCGCACGGCCTGGAAGGAAACTCCTCGCGAGCATACGTTCGGGGTATGGCTAAAATCTTTTTTCAGGCGGGTTACGATGTGCTGGCCTGGAACTACCGCGGGTGCAGCGAGGAGATAAATCGACAGCTTCGATTTTACCATAGTGGCGCTACCGATGACCTTGCCACTGTTTTACAGCACGCTTGGGGCAAAGGGTACGCCACGGTGTTTTTAATCGGCTTTAGCCTTGGCGGAAACCTGACACTAAAATTTCTGGGCGAAACAGGAGCTGCGTCCTCGCGCGTGCAGGGCGCCTGCGTGTTTTCGGTGCCGCTGCATCTGCAGGCCAGTTGTCGTAAAATTTCTAGCAGCTCCAACCGGCTGTATGCCATACGCTTTTTGAAAAGCCTGAAAGAAAAAATCAGGTTAAAGGCACGGCTGCGGCCCGAGCTCAGTACCAAAAATCTCGACAAAATTACCGACCTCCTCAGCTTCGATGACGCGTTCACCGCACCGCTGCATGGCTTTGCCAGCGCGGTAGATTACTATACCCGTTGCAGCTCACTCTTCTTTCTCGATAAAATTTCTGTTCCCACGCTGATCGTAAATGCACACAACGACCCATTTCTTAGTATTGAGTGTTTTCCCGCGCACAGCGGTTCCTCCCGCGTACAAACCGAGTGGCCGCAGCATGGCGGCCACGTAGGCTTTGCACAGTTTTCGCAAAATGGCCTATATTGGTCGGAGCAGCGCGCGCTGCGCTTTATCCAATCGCTTTCATGATCGACCGGTATTCGCTTGGCATTACGGCCGCACAACTGCAACTGCACTTTGGTGTAGATGCGCATGGCTTTGAACGCCCGCGCTACAATGCTGCCCCCACGCAATTGCTGCCCGTCATCACCAGCGACAGCCCGGGCGGGCTATCGCACTTTTACTGGGGAGAAGCACCGCGATGGGCAAAAAATAAATCGCTTAGCGAGAAACTGATCAACGTGGCGACCGACCAGTTGACAGAGCGCGCCAGCTCGAAAAAGAAACTGCTGCGCACACGCTGCGCAGTGCCTGCCGATGGTTTTTATGTTTGGAAAAAGGTGGGCAAAAAAATAACCATACCCTACCGCATCACACTTGCCGACCAATCTCCGTTTTGCATGGCCGGTTTGTGGGAGGAGTACGAGGATGAGCAAGGCGAGGCTCAACACACGTTTAGCATCATCACCACATCGGCACCGCCCGCCCTTCACGAAGTAGCCGACAGAATACCGGTGGTGCTGCTTGCCACGGCCCGAATAGACTGGCTGAATAAAAAACATGAAGAGGCGGAACTGCTGGCTTGCCTGAAAACCGATTCGGTCTTTACATTTTATCCGGTGTCACCCCGCATTCAGGATACCTCGCTTGACCAGCAGTCGTTAACACTACCCACTCCGCCAGCCGATCAATTTGGCAACCTTACGCTGTTCAATTAACGCAGCGCGCTAAAAGCCATCATCTTCTTCCTCCTTCTTGGCTGGATCTTTCTTTTTAGATGCATCGGGTGTAGCAGCCTTTTTATCTTTCCTCGTCAACTTAGTCTTTTTTGCGGGCTTTGCGGAAGCCGAATCAGCAGGCGCTTGCAACTGAAGGCTGTCTTTCACTTTCTTCTTAAACAGACTGCCAAACAAACCCTTTTTCTTCTTCGCTGCGGCCGGGGCAGACTTGGTTTGATTGGCCTTGTTTGCCTGCATGGCTGCCCGCACATCGGGCAGAACCAAGAGGTCGCGGAAATACCACATGTAGATGTCTTGATCTACGTTGTACTTCTCCTTGGTTTTGGTGATGGCATAAACACTGTCAGCGGGTGCCTGCCCAACACTATCGGCCACATCGCGCTCGGCCATCAATAAACCGGCCTCGTGGTCAACTTTCAGCGAGTCGGGGATAACCGGGTAAACCGGTTGCATCTCCACAGTTTGCATGCGCCTCAATTTTTTGCGGTACGACTCTGGCACTGCCACGAGGTATCGGTTTTGCGCACTGGCGGTGTATACCTTAGGCGTGCTATCTTCCTTAAAATAACTGAACTTTTTGCGCAAGCTTTCTTTGTCGTAGATAAAGGCACTTTGATAGGCAGGGCATATCATGCGCTGTGTGCAAGCGCCTGCCAGTAAAAGAAAGCCAACCCCGAACAAGAAGACGCGCATGTGCCGAGACAGATTGAGGCAAGTGAACAAAAGTAACGAAATAACGCAGAAAACTTCAGCTAACCGTAAAACTTAACCTGCGTAAGTTGCTGATCAAGAGGCCTTACGTTACGGCAACCCCGGGCAAGTTCAACCCAGCAGCTTGTTGCGTATGGTTTTGGGCAAGCCACCCACCACTAAAACGTACGAATCGTCAATCCATTGTTTCACCTGGCGGTCGGGTATCGAACCATCCATCAGCACGGTGATCCAATGCTTTTTGTTCATGTGATAGCCCGGTAACACCGAGGCAAAATGTTCGCGCAACTCAGCCCCGCGCTCAGGGTCAACTTTCAGGTTAATGCTTTCAAACGAATCAATGTCTGTGGCAGCAAACATTTTGCCAGCCACTTTCATCACCATGGTTTCTTCGCCAAACGGAAATTCTTCTGTTACGCCTTTTTTTGCCAGGCAATGAGCCCTGAACCCCTCGATGTTCATAGCAGGCGCCTGATGATCCAGAGGATGAGGGCAGCCAAAAAAATGAGGATGGAGATTTTATTGATGCCGTGCATCATGCGAATGTTAAAACCAGACGGCCTGCTGGGGTCCTTCTTCCGGAAAAAATACCCACCAACTTCGCCCAGCGAAAAAAACTCGCGCCAGCCCAGCTTCTTGTTGTCATCCCGTTCGTTTTCCATCAGCTTGTTGATTCAAGTTCAATCCAATTACCGTCTTCGCGGATGAGCCCGATCAATTCATCGACCGCTTGTGCGGTGGGCACATTTCGTTTCACCACTTCTTTGCCGCGGTACAGTGTAATGCGCCCGGGCCCGGAACCCACGTACCCATAGTCAGCATCGGCCATTTCACCCGGGCCATTGACAATACAGCCCATGATGCCAATTTTTATGCCCTTGAGGTGGAAGGTGCGCGAGCGAATATTGGCGGTGGTTTCCTGCAAGTCGAATAGGGTGCGGCCGCACGAGGGACACGAGATGTACTCTGTTTTCGAGATACGCGTGCGCGTGGCCTGCAAAATATTGAAGGCGGTTTCATTCACCATTTTATCACCTCCACAGTTTTCGGCTGCTAAGAAAATTCCATCGCCTAAACCATCAATCAGCAAACCACCCACATCGGTGGCAGCGCAGATCTGCAACTGCTCGGGTTCTAAATTTTGATAAGCACGCCCAATCACCACGGGCACGCGGCAATCGCTGTCTATCAAAGAAACAAAAAGTCTGCGCTGTTCGGCCATGCCGTGCGGATTTTGGGTATCGATCAGCAATACCGCGGTGGCATCGGCTTTCAACTTTTCTATTACCGGTTGGGTAACATCGCCCAGGCAGGCATAGATAAAATTAAGTTGGGGTGAAAGCGGCACGCCCTGCAGGTATTGCGCTGCCCGCACCAGCGGGTACATTCGCTCGTGGTGTTTGCACAGCAGCCAGGTGGCATGGTGATAGATAACGCCCAGCGTGCCGGGTATGGCAAAATCGATTACGCTGTCGCCCGCCAGAATATAGTCGCAGGCCATGTCGGTAATATTCCATTTGTCGAGTGGCACAGAGTATTGGTAGCCCACGGCAAAAAGGGAGGCTGGCGTAATCTTCGGCTTGAGCGAAAAATCGGCCACCACACGCGGCACCTGGTGGCCGCCAAAATTAAGCACTTCACGGGTGGCCCTGCGGTTGTACTCAAACGGGTTGATGGGGTAGTGCAATATTTCCGGTATGGGGTGCCCCACGCGCGAAACATAACGATGGGCCAATGCCCTGGCCACCGGCACTTCGGCTTCGGGTTCTTCGGTAAGCGACACGCGAATGGTGTCGCCCAGTCCGTCTTCCAGCAACGTGCCGATGCCCACAGCCGATTTGATGCGACCATCTTCGCCATCGCCAGCCTCGGTTACGCCTAAATGGAGCGGGTAGGGCTCGAAGCCTTCTTCGTCCAGCTTTTGCACCAACAGGCGATAGGCTTGTACCATCACTTGCGGATTGCTCGACTTCATCGACAGCACGATGTTGAAGAAGCTTTCGTCTTCACAAATTCGCAAAAACTCTAAGGCCGATTCCACCATGCCCAGCGGGCTGTCGCCATACCTGCTCATGATACGATCGGACAACGACCCGTGGTTGGTGCCGATGCGCATGGCTGTGCCGTACTCTTTACAGATTTTAACCAGGGGTGTAAACTTCTCGCGAATGCGCGCCAACTCCGCTTCGTACGCAGCCTCGGTATAGTCGATGGTTTCAAAGCGCTTTTTATCGGCATAGTTGCCGGGGTTGATGCGCACTTTTTCTACCAATCGGGCGGCCAACTCGGCTGCGTTAGGCGTAAAGTGGATGTCGGCAATGAGCGGCACCGTGTAGCCGCGCTTTCTCAACTCTTTTTTTATTTCGGCAAGATTCTGTGCCTCTTTTATGCTTGGCGCGGTAATGCGCACATATTCGCACCCCGCCTCCACCATCCGGATGGTTTGCGCCACGGATCCTTCGGTATCCATCGTATCGATGGTGGTCATCGATTGAATACGAATCGGGTTACTGCCACCCAGGGGCAGGCCGCCAATGTTCACCTCGCGTGATTTTCTGCGTTGGTAAGACACCAGGCTGGTACAGTAGTGGCGAACGTGAGCGACAGTCGATTGCACAGGCATAAGGTTTCAGCAAAAGTAACCTTTAGAAAGCTAAAATGTTTCGCGGCACTGCCTGCCACAAACACAGGGCGCTGAGTAGCTACAGGTCGCCCAATTGCGGGCGTATCAGCATTTCCTCCACCACACTTCTGCCGGAGAGGGCGTAGGCGGCCCAGACGGCATTGGCCACATCTTCCGTTTTCATAAAACGATCGTCAGGAAGTTCAACACCATCCCAACTGGCGGTGCGTGTGGCACCCGGCAAGATGGCGGTTACGCGAATGCCCGCGTGTTTTGTTTCCTCGCGCAGCACTTTCGAAAATCCCAGCAGGGCAAATTTCGAAATAGCATATGAACCTCCATTGGGATACGCTTTGATGCTGGCGATGGAGCACATGTTAAAAATGTGCCCCGACTTGCGGCTCTTCATGCCGCCCAGCAGGCCGCGGGTGGTGTGGTACGCACTCAGCACATTGGCGGCCAGCATACTTTCCAACGCTCCTTCGGCTTCATCAGCCAGTTGGCCGGGCACAAAGTAGCCGGCATTGTTTACCAACACATCAACGGGGCGAGACAAGTCGTTTACGAAATCGGTAAACGCCTGGATTTGATCGCGCTGCGCCATGTCGGCAGATTTTATAAATACCTTCACGCCAAAGGCGTTTTCCAGCTCGGCTTTCATGCGCTCCAACTCGGCAGCCTTGCGGGCGCATACGCACACATCAAAGCCGGCAGCGGCAAAACGCTCGGCTACTGCCCGGCCTATTCCCTTGGTACCTCCGGTAATCACAATCAGTTTGTTCATCAGGCATTTTTGATTTTTTTCTTTCGCGCACCCGGCTCTATTCTCAGCCCAACATTTCTCTATCTTTGACCTTAAACTAAAAAACGAAGATAGCAGTTGATGAAAGAATTTGGCCGGTACACGCTTTTTTTAAATTCTCTTTTTGTAAGGCGCGAAACGTTTGCCACCTACTACAAGCTGGTATTGGAAGAATCCATTCAGATCGGGGTAAAGTCAGTTTTTCTTTTTGCCCTGGTGTCATCGTTTATGGGCGCGGTAACCACTGTTCAAACCGCATTTAACCTGGTAAGCCCGCTGGTGCCCAAGTTTGTGATCTCGCAGGTGGTGCGCGAAATGACGGTGCTGGAATTGGCGCCTACCATTATGGCCGTGATCTATGCAGGCAAAGTTGGCAGCAGCATGGCCAGCGGCCTTGGCACCATGCGCATAACTGAACAGATTGACGCGCTCGAAGTAATGGGCATCAACTCCTCCTCCTACCTGGTGTTGCCGAAAATTGTGGCCTCGCTGTTCATGTACCCGCTGCTGGTAATTGTGGCGGGCTTTTGCGCCCTCATGGGCGGCTACCTAGTGGGCACCCTCACGGGCATCATCACACCCACAGAATACGTGTACGGCATACGCTTCGTATTTAACTCGTACACCATCTATTTTGCGCTTATCAAATCGTTTGTGTTCGCCTTTCTCATTTCTTCTATCTCCTGCTTCAAAGGCTACTACACGCACGGTGGCGCGCTGGAGGTAGGCATCGCCAGCACCGAGGCAGTTACCACCAGTGTGATTGCTGTACTGTTAAGCGATTATTTCCTGGCTCAACTTCTGTTGTAATGATCAAAATCAATCACATCACCAAGCTGTTTGGAGATAAAACTGTTTTGCACGACATCAGCGGGGAGTTTGAAAAGGGCAAATGCAACCTGATCATCGGCAGCAGCGGCACGGGTAAGAGCGTGCTGTTAAAATGTATTGTGGGCCTGCTTCAACCCGATAAAGGCAACGTTTTTTTCGATTTGCGGAATTTTACAGAAGCAGACAAAGAGATGAAGTCGGAGATACGCAGGGAAATCGGGATGCTGTTTCAGGGTGCCGCCTTGTTCGACTCAAAAAACGTTGAACAGAATGTGATGTTTCCGCTCGACATCCTTACCAAAATGCCGGCCGATGCAAAGCTGGACCGTGCCAACTTTTGCCTGAAACGCGTGGGGTTGGAAAATGTCAACAAGAAAATGCCTTCCGAAATTTCCGGAGGGATGAAAAAGCGTGTGGGCATTGCGCGGGCCATCGTGAACAACCCCAACTACCTGTTTTGCGATGAACCCAATTCGGGGCTTGACCCACAAACATCTATTCTGATTGATGAGCTCATTCTTGAGATTACACATGAATTCGACATCACCACTGTAGTGGTTACCCACGACATGAACTCGGTAATGGGCATTGGCGAGAAAATTATGTTTCTGTTTAAGGGAAGTAAGTTGTGGGAGGGCACGAAAGACAACATCATGACTTCGCACCTGAAAGAACTGGACGATTTTGTGTTCACCAACAAAGTAATGCGCAACCTGAAAGAAGGGTGATGCGCCAACGCCACGCATGTCGGGCCAACTAACCCTTGACGCTACTCCCGATACGCTCTTTGCAGACGTTGTGCTGCCCGTGCCGGTGGGAAAATTTTTTACCTACCGCGTGCCCCGCGCCTTGGGCGACCTGATAAAACCCGGCTTACGCGTGATTGTGCCCTTCGGCCAGAAAAAGGTGCTCACGGGAATAGTGGTGCGCCTGCATACACAGCCCCCGCGCGACTACGAAGCCAAGTACATTCTTGAATTACTCGATAGCGAAGAAGTTATCTACGCAGCCCAGTTTTCGCTGTACCAGTGGATGGCAGACTATTACATGTGTACCCTGGGCGAAGTGGTGCAAGCCGCGCTGCCCGCGGGCCTGAAGCTATCGAGCGAATCGGCCGTTCAATTACACCCGGGTTTGCAACCCGATGATCTGCCGCCCACCAGCTTTTCGGACAAGGAATGGCTGCTGATCCGCGCCTTACAAAAACAAACGCTTTCGTACAGCGAGGCGGCAAAGGTGTTGCAGGTAAAAAGCATTTATAGCTTGCTGAAATCGCTCAGCGCAAAAAATGCCATCATTCTGCTGGAAGAAGTAAAAGAAAAATACAAGCCAAAAACAGAAAGACGTGTGCAGCTGGCGCGGCCCTACCTCAACAAAAAAAACCTCGAAAAATTATTCCTGGAGTTGGAGGGTAAGCCCAAGCAAGAGGCTGTGATCTTAAAATACCTCCAACTCGTTCCGGTGCTTCAGCACCCCGAGCTAAATGCGCGCGGACTCAATAAACGAGCCTTGCTGAGCGAGGATGTATCCGAATCATCGCTGGCCACGCTGATCAAAAATGGCGTGGTGAATGAGTTCGACCAACTGGTGCCGCGCTTTGACAGCAGCGAGGAACGGCAACCCCAACCACCGGTATTGCTGAGCGAGCACCAGCAAGTGGCGCAGCAACAGATTATGGAAGGCTTCGAACAAAATCGGCCCGTGCTGCTTCACGGCATTACCGGGAGCGGAAAAACGGAAATTTACGTGAGCCTGGTACGCAAAGCACTGCAAGGAGGTGCGCAGGTACTCTACCTCCTGCCCGAGATCGCGCTCACCACGCAGATTGTTGAACGCCTGAAAAAAATATTCGGCAACGACATGGGCGTGTACCACTCCAAATTTTCTGACAACGAGCGGGTGGAGGTGTGGAATGGCGTGCGGCAAGGCAAGCTCTCGTTCGTGGTGGGCGTGCGCTCCAGCGTCTTTTTACCCTTCGATAACCTGGGGCTGATTATCGTAGACGAAGAGCACGATGGTTCTTACAAGCAGCACGACCCCGCCCCGCGCTACCAAGCCCGCGATGTGGCTTTGTACATGGGGCGGCTGCACAGCGCCAAAGTGTTGCTGGGCAGTGCAACACCCTCGGTGGAGTCGTTTTTTCATGCCAAAACAGGCAAGTACCGGTTGGTTAGTTTGCGGCAGCGCTTCGGCAGCGCGCAGTTGCCCACTATCCAGCTGGCCAACTCAAGTCAGGGGAAAAAACAAAAAACCAACAAAGGCGAATTTACCGGGCAACTACTGGCTGCCATCGCCAGTGCCCTCGAGCAGAAAGAGCAAACCATCCTGTTTCAAAATCGCAGGGGCTATGCCCCGTTGGTACAGTGCCAGGATTGTGGCTGGGTGCCCACCTGTATTCACTGTGCTGTAAGCCTTACCTACCACCAGTACCGGCACGCGCTGGTTTGCCACTACTGCGGCTATAAAGAAGAACTGCCCGCCCAATGCCCTCAATGCTCGTCCAAGCGCCTCATCACCATGGGTTACGGTACAGAAAAATTGGAAGAAGAACTTAAACTGCTCTTTCCCCACGCAAAAACCGAGCGCATGGACTGGGACAGCACCCGCACCAAATCGGGCTACGAGAATATCATTACCCACTTCGAGGAGGGACAGACTGACATCCTGGTAGGCACACAAATGGTAACCAAGGGATTAGACTTTGAGCGCGTAAGTCTGGTGGGGATTTTCGATGCCGACCGCATGATGCACTTTCCCGATTTTCGATCGTACGAGCGGGCGTTTCAGCTAATGATGCAGGTGAGCGGCCGGGCGGGGCGCAGGCAGAAAAAAGGAAACGTTATCATTCAAACGGCCAACCCCGCTCACCGCTTGTTCGACTTTGTCAAGCAAAACGATGTGGCCGGATTCATCGCCCAGGAATTGCCCGACCGCGAATTGCACCTGTACCCGCCTTACGCGCGGCTGATCGACATTCGCGTAAAGCATCCGGACAAGGCATTGGTGCGAAAGCTGGCCCAGGCCTTGGCCGACCATATCGCGCAAAGCAAACTGCCTTTGAAAATGATGGGGCCTGGCGAGCCGGTGATCGGTAAAATAAGAAATGAATTTCTGATGAGCCTGTTGCTGAAAATTCCGCGCCAGCAAACCCCTCTGCAGCCGATAAAAGAACAATTGCTGGCCATGGCTACAGCCCTGCTAACAGACAAAAATTTCAGGCGTGGAAAAATTATATTTGACGTAGACCCGAATTAGGCATTTCGTTGCATGCACCAGGGCGGGCCGCTGATAAAAATACTTATCTCACCAAATCACTGTGCTTGATCACAGCCGTCCACACGCTGGTGCGGCTGTTGTCCATGCGCGTCCAGATGGGGGTGATGATACCTTTGTGCGCGGCTATGTTGTTGTAATCGCCAAAGAATTTTTTCTCATCTGGCACAAAAGGCGTTTCGCTGATTTTCTTTTCACGAAAAGAATTTCCACCATCTACAGAGTAAGCGATGTACACATCGGTCAGGGTATCATCGTAAGCTCTTCGATCATAATACACTAAATAGATGTGGCCGGTGGTCTGATCTACCGCCATCCAGGGCAAAAACTGGTGTTTGCCCGGGCCGTCCTGATTGATGCGCATGGGGGTAGTCCACAGGTCGCCCCGGTTGGTTGATCGCATAAACCAGATGTCGGTATCGTTTTCATTTTTCTGATCGGCCCATACCAGGTACAACGATCCTTGAAACCTGCTGTTGCTATTGTCGATCATGAGCACGGGCATGCCGTTGCAACGGCTGATACCGGGTATGTCCATTGCCCAGCCTGCCTGCTGCCGCGCAATAGCCATATCGTTTTGCAGCCAGGTACGGCCGCCATCATAGGAGCGGTCGAAGAAAATGGTGCCGGCATTAGACCACGCCACGTAGATTTTGCCATCGCGCCCTACCGCGGGCACCGCCCCCTCGGTGGTGTTGTCGCCATCCACACAATCGCCCGGAAGTTGGTTAATGGCCACTGCTTTACTCCACTTTTTTCCTTTTGTCGATTTGCTGAACATGATGTTGGAGTGGCACGTGTCGCTCTTCACCCCGTATTTGTCAAACTGTGTCCACGTGGTATAGATGATTTCTTTTTTAGGATGAGTAGCGGGCCATTGTTTATCCTGATCTTTAGGCGGGTTGTGCCCGATGGACGCGCCTTTGTTCCAGGTCTTTCCTCCGTCTTTCGATTTCTGACACACAATGCGGTCGAGCCACGCATCGTTACTGCGGCCTTTGCCGCTGGGGTCGGCCAGGTGGAAGAAGTAGATATTTCCCTTTGCGTCAGACACCAGGGCCGGATCGCCAAATACGCCATAAGGCGAGGTGAGCTTTGACTCACTCCAGGTTTCACCACCGTCCAGCGTGTAAAAGGCTCTGTCCAGCACCACGCCTGCAACGATGTTCTTTGGGTTCTTCAGGTTAATGGTGATGCTGGGCTCAAGAGGCGGATACACGCCATCTACCTGTTTGGCTAACTGAATATTTTTTACCTGGGCCTGAACAGCCCCTGCCGCGAACACAAAGAGAACAAGATATCGCATGGATTTTTTTTCGCAATCTCAAAAGTGTTTGGCTTCTTTCAAAATGGCGGCCCACCGTTGGTAGCCGGCTGCCGACAAATGGAGGCCATCGGTGGAATAAGAGGCAAGCAGCAAACCCTGCACATCTGAAAATCCCGAGTGAATATCTACAAACGTATAGCCGTATCGTTCGGCCGCTTTACGCAGTTGCTCATTGATGGTGGCGATGCTTTCGTTGCGATCGTACCCTTTCGGAAAATTTTTAAACGAAGGGTTTACCGGCAGCAGGCTCTGCACCAACACCTGCGCGTTGGGTACCCTTGCCCGGAGATTCCGCGCGATGGTGAGGATGTTGCCGATGATGACATCTTCAGGAATGCCCTTGGCCAGGTCGTTCACGCCTATCAGCAAAAAAATCTTTGCCGGTTGGTGTTTGCTCACTTCATCCAGGCGCCTGAGCACCCCAAAGGTTACATCGCCACTAATGCCGCGGTTGATGGACGCAGAATCTCCCGTAAGCTTTTTCCAATTGCCGCCCTCCGTAATGCTGTTCCCCAAAAAAAGCAGCTTGCCCGTTTTGGTTTTCTCTTTGTTGAAAGCCGCCAGGCGCTTTTGATAGTGGTCGGGCAGCCGCGGCAGCGTGTCCCACGATTGCGCCAACACCACACTGGCCACCGATGCCAGCGTTATTACCATCAGCCATTGCCAAAAAAATTTACGCATCACCACGCAAATTTGTGTCTTCTCAGTTTTTGATCGACTCCAACCGGGTGTCTAATTTCTCGCCCCCGCCTACCTCTACCACCGATGACCCGTACACCCGAATGGTTGACTTGATAAAATCTTCTTCGTTGGCCATGAAAATATTGTCTACATATTTCTGTGGGTTGCGATCGATGTAAGGAAACCATGTGCTGTGAATCTGTATCATCACACGATGCCCCTTCTTAAACGTATGCAGCACATCTTGCAATCGGAAATTTACATCAGCAGGGCTGTTAGCAACAAAGGGTTCGGGTTTCTCGAAACTGTTTCGAAAGCGGCCTCGAAATACTTCGCTACGTACCAATTGCTGATAGCCGCCCATCACCACATTACGTGGGTTATGATCGTAGTTGGGGTGATTTTGCGGGTACACGTCAATGAGTTTCACGATAAAGTCGGCATCGGTGCCCGTCATCGATACTTTTAGTTTAGCCATAATCTCGCCTGCGAGCGTTACCTCATCGGTCAGGGGCGCGGTTTCAAATGTCAGCACATCGGGCCTGCGGCCGGCCTCGCGTTGGTCGTCACTCATAAACAAGCGTGGCGTAAACACCAGTCCTTCGGTGTTCGAGGTGTAGGGCACTGGCTTGGCAGGGTCGCTCACGTATTCAAATACCGCCTGCTGGTTTAACGGTTTGTTAATGGAGAGCTCGCCCTTTTCGCCAAAATATAATTTCGCGGCCGCAATCTCCTTTGGCGGCCAGACAGCAAAATTTCGCCATTCCTTTTTGCCGGTATCAAACACCAGCGCCTCGGGCAGCGTGTTGGCTCCTTCACCCTTTAAGTGATAGTTAAAAAATTTACGCTCCACCTCGCGTTGGTAAAAAGTGTTGATGCTGTCGCCAAAGTAAATGTGGTTATGGGTAAGCTTGCCTGTTTCGGGCTGCGACCATTGGCCGTGCGCCCACGGGCCCATCACGAGGGTGTTTTGTGCCGCAGGGCTCGACTTTTCTATGTTTTTGTAGATATTGAGTGGGCCGTACAGATCTTCAGCGTCAAACCAGCCGCCCACGGTCATCACAGCGTGCTTTACACCCTTCAGGTGTGGCAGCAGGTTTCGCTTTTGCCAGAAGTCATCGTAGTTGGGGTGCTCCACAATCTGCTTCCAGAAAAAGTTGTCGTAGTGATATTTTTCGGTAGCATTTTTTAGAGGGCCCAGGCGCAGGTTAAAATCATAGCCATCTTTAACGGTCTGACCGTAGAAGCGCATAATCTGCTCGTCATACCAGCTTTTGTCGGTTGGCTTCTCATGCTGATAGCCAAACACGGCAAAGGCCGCCAGGTAGCTCTGCAAAAATGCGCCCTGGTGATGGAAGTCATCAAAAAAGAAATCGGCAATGGGCGCCTGTGGCGATGAGGCCTTGAGGGCAGGGTGGGCATCGGGTATGGCAGCTGCCGTATAAAAGCCCGGGTATGAGATGCCATATTGCCCCACTTTGCCATTATTGCCTTTTATGTTTTTCAGCAGCCAATCGATGGTATCCCACGTGTCGGACGACTCATCGGTGGCGGTCTTGTTCTTCTTATCGTTGCCGGGAATGTTGGGCGTCATGTTGTCAAACACGCCTTCCGACATCCACCGTCCGCGCACATCCTGGTACACGAAAATGTACCCATCGCGCATCAGGTATTTATTCGGGCCGAGACTGCGCCTGTATTTGTCCGCCCCGTAGGGTGCCACACTGTAGCACGTTCGCTGCATCAGGAAAGGATAAGTGCGGGTTTTATCCTTCGGCACATAAATAGAAGTAAACAGCTTCACCCCATCGCGCATGGGTATTTGCACTTCCATCTTATCATAGTTTTGTTTGATGTAAGTTGAGTCGGGTTCTTGCGCCTGCGCGATCAGCGCTACAACTACCAACAACAATGTTAATACAGCCTTCATGGGGTTTTCATTTAGTTTCATCTGAAAAATAACAACTTGGCCGACCAATGCCAACGTGCTTTATGCAAATGGCTTACCTTTGCGCAAAACTGCAATCGATGCATGTGTTGAAACACCTGGCACCTGTGGTATTGTCTGTTTCGGTTGGCTGGCTGCCTGCCACAGCACAAAAAAAAATTGACCGTATTGCATTTGGCAGTTGCAGCCACCAAGACAGTGCCGAGCAACTGTGGCCCGCTGTGATAGCTCAAAAACCTGACCTATTTGTGTGGTTGGGCGACAACATATACGGTGATACCCACAACATGGACACGCTGCGGTTAAAGTATCAGAAACAAAAGCAGCACCCCGCTTATCAGGCCCTGCTGCGCGCCATGCCGGTAATAGGCACCTGGGACGACCACGATTATGGTGTAAATGACGGGGGTAGATTCTACCCGAAAAAAGAGCATAGCAAGGAGTTGATGCTTGATTTTTTAGACGTGCCCGCTCAGGCTGCAGTGCGAAAAAGAAAGGGCGTTTATCAATCGCACGTGTTTGGCGAAAAAGGTAAACAGGTAAAGATCATCCTGCTCGATACCCGAACGTTTCGCGATACGCTACTGGCAGGCGCTGGTAACAATCGTTACAGCCCCAACCCCACGGGCGATGTACTCGGAGAAGAGCAATGGACCTGGCTCGAAAAAGAAATAAAAAACTCTAAGGCCGATGTGCACATCATCGGCACCAGCATTCAGTTTCTGGCGCAGGAGCACGGCTACGAGAAATGGGCCAATTTCCCTGCTGCACGCCAGCGCATGCTGCAGCTGTTGGTAGACCACCAACCGAAGAACCTGTTCTTTATCAGTGGCGATCGCCACATCGCTGAGATATCCAAGCTAGCGTGGCCGGGCCTTCCTTACCCGTTGTACGATTTTACCTCCAGCGGGCTGACACATACCTGGAGCGGGGCGCGCGATGAACCCAATGCCCTGCGCGTGGGGCAACTGATCATTCAGAAAAATTTTGGCTTGATCCGCATCAACTGGGAGGGCAACCTGCCGCTGCTGGAGTTCGAAGTGCGTGGTGCCGAACAACTCTATCAATCTATACCCGTGCTGCTGCCACGGCCAACGCCAGAGTAATTAACCATCGGGGTGCCTGTACTTTTTCCTTTTGCCTTTAACATATTGGTACCATTCGCCTACCGGCTTGCCATCCGCGTAGCTTCCTTCAAATTGAAGCTCGCCAGTTTCAGTATAGAATTTCCAGTCCCCATGCTCTTGTCCGTTTTTGTAAATGCCTTGCTGTTGCAGGCGGCCCGACTCAAAATAGCTTGCCGTTGCCCCGTGCGGCACGCCCGCACGATACGTAACGGTGCGTTCTATCTTACCCGAAGGAAAGAAATGAGTCCATTCGCCCTCATGTACACCGTTGTGGTAGCAGCCGGCCTTTTCCCTTCCGCCTGACGCATAGTAATAGCAGGCCGAGTCCTGCAGGCGCCCATGCTGCCAATACTCTTCGCCCTGCTTATTGCCGTTTGGAAAATAGTATGTTACCTGCCCATGCAGCCGGCCGGCCTGGTAGTTTTCAATCGCGTTGAGCGAGCCAGACAAATAGTAGTAAACCCAACGACCGGTTTTGAGCGAATCGCGCCACTCGCCTTCTGCCCTGAGTTTGCCAGACGGATAATATTCACGCATAGGTTGGCCAAAAACACCGCCAGCCGCAAAATTTAGTATCAGCCCTACGGCAAGCGAAGCGATTTTCAGTATCTTCAAAATCATGAAGAGGCTTGGCTGGTTGCTTTTTTTGATGGTTGTAAAGATAGCAAACGGGCAAAGCGTTTCCACCGTTATGGGTGCGCGGGCTATGGCCATGGGAAATGCCACCGCTGCCCAGCACGATGCATGGAGTTTGTGGAATAATCCGGCTGCCCTGGCTCACCTCCGCCAAATGCAAACTGCCTTGGCGTTGGAGCGCAGGCCCGCACTGCCAGGACAGGGCCGCATGGCTTCGGTATTTACTTCGCCACTCGCCCACGGCACTCTGGGCGCGGGCGCATTTAAATTTGGCGATGACCTGTACAACGAAATGCTGCTTTCGCTCGGTTACGGCCATACCCTCGGGCTGGCCAGTCTTGGTTTGAGTGTTAGTTACCTGCAAATGCGAGCCGAGGGTTGGGGCACTTCGCAGGCGCTCACACTCAGCGCAGGTGGCCAGGCCAAACTAAGCGAGGCCATTACTGTAGGGGCTGTGGCAAGTAACATCAACCAACCCCGTTTGGCCAATAACGAAAGGGTGCCCGCGCGGCTTTCCGCAGGCGTGCAGTATACGCCTTCTGCAACTGTGGTCGTCTTGGCCGAGGTGGAGAAGCACCTCGACTTCAACCCTTCGCTGCGCATGGGCGTTGAGTACACCATCCACAAAAAAATTATTGCCCGCACCGGCTACCAGCTATGGCCCTCGGTGGCGGGCTTCGGGGCGGGCTATAAAACCTACCGCCTCACCATCGACTACGCCCTGCAGCAACACCTGGCATTGGGTGCCACCCATCAGGCATCGCTGGCTTATTTTTTACAACGCCAAAAGTCGCCATGAGGCTTGTTGTTGCGACATTGGTGATAGCGCTTGCAAGCCCCGGGGCACTTGCGCAAAACTTTCCGCAGCGGGCGCAGTCGGCCGAGCGGTTGGCCGATGAACTCTTTCCGCTCCAGGAACTGGACCTCAACTACGAGGAGTTATACGAAAACCTGCTACAGTTGCTGGCGCACCCCATCGACCTTAACCGTGCTTCTGCTGAAGATCTCGCTGCGCTATTCGTTCTAAAGGATCAACAAATCAGAAACATTATCGCGCACCGCCAGGCATTTGGGCCCTTTTTGTCGGTGTATGAACTGCAGGCTGTTCCTGATCTGGATGTCGAAACGATCTATCGGCTCATGCCTTTTGTACGGGTAGGTGACCGCGAAACCCAACTGGGCAAACAATTTCTTTCGCATGTGTGGCATGATGCCCGACCCCATTTGATTGTAAGAGCCGAGCGAACGCTGGAACAGCGCAAGGGCTTCAAGCCCGAAACAGACTCTACGCAGCGCTATGCCGGAAGCGCCACCAGGTATTACGCCCGGTTTCGGCACAGCCGGCCTGGCGATTTCAGTTTCGGATTTACCATCGAGAAAGATGCGGGCGAGGCGTGGGCCTGGCACAAAAGGCAACCAGGCTTTGACTACCACTCGATGCATGCCCAGGTGCTGAACAAAGGGCGACTGAAGAACTGGATAGTGGGCGACTATCAGGCGCAGTTCGGCCAGGGCCTTATTCTTGGTGGTGGCTTTGGTATGGGAAAAAACGCGGAGACAGTACAAACTGTCAGGAGAAGCAACCTGGGCTTTTTGCCATATACCTCAGTGGTGGAGAGCGGCTTTTTCCGCGGAAGTGCGCTGAGCTATGAGTTGCATCGCGTGCTTACGTTGCACGCCTTCGCCTCGCAAGTGCACCGCGATGGCACCCTGGGGCAAGACTCTACGGAACAGGCCGGTTTTACGTCATCGCTCCTGCTTTCGGGCCTGCATCGCACACCATCCGAACGGCAATCGCGCAAAGCCATTCGCGAAACAAACACGGGTGGCGTGCTGCAACTGAAGGTAAACAATACCGATGCCGGCCTGATCGTACACCAAACCAACCTTGCTGTTCCGCTTATTCGCAGAGAAACACCTTACAACCAGTTCGCCTTCCGCGGAAGCACCAACACCAACGTTGGGATGTATATCAACCAACGGATTGCACACATCAGCTTATTTGCGGAGGCAGCGCATTCTATAGGCCAAGGCAGCGGGGCCGTGGCGGGCCTGTTGGCCAGCCTCACCCCGCGCCTCGACATCGCCCTACATTATCGCCACTATCAACGCAATTATTTCAGCTTCTACAGCAACGCCCTGGCTGAAAGCACCGCTCCGCAGAACGAATCGGGTGTTTACTGGGGTTGGAAATACACGGTTAGTAAAAAAACAATGTGGACCGGCTATGCCGATTTATTCCAGTTTCCCTGGCTTCGCTTCCGCGTTTACACCCCATCGCAGGGGCACGAGTGGCTGCTGAAATTTTCTCATCGCCCGAACAAGCAGGTAAATTTCTTTGTGCAGGTACGCGAAGAGGTGAAGGCCCGAAATATTACTACCGACAATAACCTGTACCAGGTAGGCCAGGGGCGTAAGCGCAATGCCTGGCTTAACATCGACTATGACGTGGGCCCCTTTGAGTTTAAAAGCCGTGTGCAGGCCAGCACATATGCGCTTGCGAACATCACCACCGGTTTTGCTTTGATTCAGGATTTGACCTGGCAAAAGGGAAAGTTTTCAGCCACCGGGCGCTACGCCCTTTTCGATACTGACGACTTTGACAACCGGCAATACGTATATGAGCGCGATGTGTGGCTGGCTTTTTCATTTCCTGCTTATCAGGGGGTTGGCATACGCAGCTATGTTTTGCTGAGTTACCAGCTTTCGCAACGGGTGCAGGTTTGGTTTCGCTGGGCCCGAACCACGTATACCGACCGCGAGTCGATTGGGTCGGGGGGCGAAACGATCGAAGGAAATTTGCGAAATGACCTTAAATTTCAGGCGAGAATCTCGATGTAAAATATGCATGCCACCAAATTGATTACCCCCGGAGTACTGGCCATGCTTTGCATCGGGCTCGTGTTGTTTATGCTGGCCTACCGCTACATCTTTCGCAACAAGCGCTAACCGGGCTATACCATCTCTTGGCCTCAACCCCCAAAAACTGATCCTTACCTGCTTTGCTGTGGGTTTATCGAATATTTTGTATTTGATTTGTCGGGCTTTTGCACTTTACATACAAATCGATCCAACCAGATTTCTATGAGAAGAATAAATTTCATTTTTGTCATCATTGTACTCTCGCTGGTGCTGCTGTCGGCCGCCTCCATTGCTTTTTCGCAAACCACCAAAAAAGTGCTGGAACTGCCAGAGTTTAAAAGCATCTATGTTAACTCCAACTACACCGTTTACCTGAAGCAAACCAACAAACAAGAGGTGACAGTAGAGGCGCTTACCGAGATTTTTCAACTCAGCGAGATCAAAGTGGAGAACGGCATTCTGCTCGTCAATGTGGATCGAAAACCGGACAACCCCAACAAAAGCATCTGGGCAAAGATTGATGACATCAAACTAAACCCGACTATGAAGTTGTATGTGAGTGTGAAGAATGTTGGCGAACTCCAGGTAAACGGCAACGGCAAGATTATCTCCGAAAATTCTCTTTCGGCCGATAACCTCGTGCTTGGCATGTCGGGCGGTGGCGCCATCGATCTGGACATCAAAGGCAACGTGGTAAAAACGGAGGTGAGCGGCTCGGGCTCCATCACCCTGAAGGGTTACGCCACCCAGGCCGACATTTTACTGAGCGGCAGTGGCGGGCTAAATGGGTTCGCCTGCGAGCTGGAGAACGCCAAAGTAAAGGTGAGTGGATCGGGCCAGTGCGAACTTACCGTGACGGGACAACTCGAGGCCCTGGTGGTAGGCAGCGGCTCGGTAAAACACAAGGGCAACACAAAAAATGTAATGAAAAAGGTGTATGGATCGGGGTCGGTAGAACGCAGCTATTGACACCTTTAAAGACGCCCGATTTGGCGAAATCAAATAAATTAATATACCTTTGAGATCGCTTAGTAAGATAGTTCCTTTTCTGTAGTACACGATGTTCGTTTTGTCTCAGGTGGGCCTATTGAATAGGCAGTTTAGTATTCACTTAATTATCAAAACAAAATGAACATTTATGTAGCCAACATTCCCTGGAAGGCTTCCGAGGACCAACTGAAACAACTTTTTGCAGAATACGGGGAAGTATCTTCTGCAAAGATTATTATGGACAAAGTAACGCAGCGCAGCCGCGGCTTTGGTTTCATTGAAATGGCTGATGACACGGCCGGTCGCAATGCCATCAACGGTTTGAACGGTGCTGATTTTCTGGGCAAGAACCTGGTGGTAAACGAAGCACGCCCCCGCGAAGAAAGACCTGCTGGCGGTGGTTACCGTGGCGGTAATAGCGGTGGTTTCCGCAGAGGCGGTTACAACAACGACTAATTAGCGACTTGTTGAATGAATATGAACGGCTGCCCCGACAATGTCGGGGCAGCCGTTTGCTTTTCATCGCCACCGGTATGCAAACCGGTGAGGATGAAAAGGTGTGAGATCAACGGAAGGATGGGTATCGCTAATAACCTCAGCTACCAATTGGCCCGTGCCTGGAGCCAGGCTCAGGCCCATCATGGCATGACCGGTAGCCACCACTACATTGGAAAAGTTTATCAGTCGGCCGATGTAGGGAAGCCCATCAGGTGAGCAGGGGCGCAGGCCGTGCCAAATGTGCTCTTTCGTTGGCATGGCGACCTGCATCTCAGGATAGTACCGCGGGATAGCCTCCACAATTCCGCGTACGCGGTTTAAGTTGATGTTGTGGTTAATGCCGCTAATCTCCATGGTGCCGCCAAAGCGCAGTGACGAACCCATGGGGGTTACGGCCACGCGCGCTTCCAGCAAAATAGAAGGGATGCGCACATCCCTCTTTGCATCCGCAACTGTGAAACTATAGCCTTTGCCGGCTTGCATGGGCAAGCGCAGCTGCAGTTGGCGAGCCAGCTCACCCGACCACGAACCCGCTGCCAGTACAAGCGCATCAACGGCATAATCACCTGAACCAGTGCGAATAGAACGAACGCAATTGTGTGTACGAACAAAACCGGTTACCATAGATGACGTACCGAATTGAACGCCCCTCTGCTGCAAGTGTTCGATCAGGCCGCGCGTGAGCAACTGAGGCGTCAGATGAGCATCGCCCGGATAAAAAACTCCGCCCCGCACCTGTACACGCACGTCTGGTTCCATTGCCTGCACTTGGCTGGCGGACAATAGCTCAGCTTTTACGCCATAGCGATTGGCCTCCTCTGCGATCTCAGTTTCCTCATGTTCTGACGCTTCTGTTTGATACAACATCAGCAACCCGCGCTCACGATAGCCAAAATCGAAAGGCACTTCGCGCGCAAGCTGTTGATAGCCCGCCTTGCTGAAAAGGCTCAGCCCTTTAAGGGCAGGAATGGAACGCGCCACATGCCCAGTGTTGGCGTGACGATAAAATTCAAGGCCCCAGCGCAGCAAATCGAAATTGAAACGCGGGCGCACATAAAACGGGCTCTTGCTATTGAACATCCAGCGAAAACCTTTGGCAATCATGCCCGGGGCTGCCAGCGGAATAATGTGGCTGGGCACCACCATACCGGCATTACCAAAGGAGCAGCCATCGCGCAGATCACTTTGGTCAATAATAATCACCTCATGCCCGGCTTTCTTCAGGTAGTACGCTGAACACAGCCCGATAATGCCTCCACCGATGATACCTACGCGCATGGTTTTGTTGGTTGATAGTTATTAGTTGTTAGTTGATAGTTGATAGTTGGTGGTTGGTGGTTGGTGGTTGGTAATGTACGAACAACAAATAACGAACAACCAAATTCAAATTACCTGAAACCCGTATGCATATGGATCATCGTCCGGGTCGATCGTAATCGTGTTATGACCGTAAATCCGCGCCCACCCCTCCACACTGGGGATGATAGCTGGCTTTCCGCCAAGTTCTGTCACCTCCTCAATGCGACCGATAAACTTACTGCCGATGATACTCTCGTGCACAAACTCGTCACCGGGCTGCAACTTGCCTTTTGCAAACCACTGGGCCATGCGGGCGGATGTGCCCGTGCCGCAGGGTGAGCGATCAATAGCTTTATCTCCATAAAACACCGCGTTGCGCGCGGTTGAGGTGGGGTTGATTACCGCGCCACTCCACAAAATATGGCTGCAGCCGTTGATGGTTGGGTTTTCCGGATGCAGGAACGAGTACTTTGCGTTGATGTTCGTTCGAAGGGCACGGCTCCAACGGATCAGTTGATCGGCAGAGAAATGTTCAAGACCCGGAAAACTTTTCTGAATATCCACAATCGCATAAAAATTTCCGCCATAGGCAACATCTAATATCAGTTCACCAAGATCGGGACACTCAGCCGAAATTCCTTCCGCAGCCAGGTAAGCCTTCACGTTACGGATTTTCACCGACTTCACTTTGCTGCCCTCCTGCCGATATTGAATGCGAACCAGGCCGGCCGGCACTTCCAGATTGAGTATGCCGGGAGTTTTCGGTTTCACCAATCCTTCTTCAATGGCGATGGTCACGGTGCCGATAGTGCCATGCCCGCACATAGGCAAGCAGCCGCTCGTTTCGATGAACAGAACACCTGCGTCATTTTTTACGTCCGTAGGCGGATATAAAATGCTGCCGCTCATCATATCGTGGCCGCGTGGCTCGAACATCAGGCCTTTCCTAATCCAATCATACTCGCGCAGAAAGTGCTGGCGTTTCTCACTCATGTTGGCACCCTTCAGGTCGGGTCCGCCCTCTGCCACCACACGCACCGGGTTGCCGCAGGTATGCGCATCTATGCAACGAAATGTATTCATGTCTTCTTTGCTTGTTATTTGATGGTTGTTAGAGCAATCTTTTTTAGGTTATTAGTTAATAGTTCATAGTTGTTAGTGTGACCATTAACGAATAACGAATAACTAACAACTAACAACCAACCACTAACACCTAACCACTACCTACCAAACGCACCATTCTCGACACGCCAAATCCCCAACGGATTTCCGTCTCTCAACTCCTCTGGCAACAGCGCATTCGGAAAATTTTGAAACGCCAGGGGCCGTGCAAAGCGTTTGATCGCATCCGTTCCTACAGCTGTATACCGGCTATCAGTGGTGGCGGGGAATGGCCCACCGTGGTTCATAGACGGGCAAACCTCTACCCCCGTAGGCACACCATTCACAATTAGCCGGCCTGTCTTTTCTTTCAACACGTTCATCATGCTTTCGTATTCGGCCATCTCCTGTTCGCTTCCCAGCACCGAACAGGTGAGTTGCCCGTGCAGTGAGTTGACAACCGCGTGTAACTCGTGGCGCTCTGCGCACTTTACGATCAGCGAGAACGGCCCAAATACTTCATCGGCCAGCAATGGATTCTTTAAAAATTCTTTAGCCGGCACCGACACAATCATCGGCCGGCCCTGGGCTGCGCTGCCCGCTTCATCGGCTTGCGCCTCTACGATAACGCCTTGCTGAACTAAAACTCGCTTGCTGCGGGTAGCGTAATTGTCGGCAATACCCTGGTGCAACATGGTGCCGGGCGAAGACTTGCCAATTTCGTCAGCAAGTGAAGTAATAAACGAAGAGAGACTTTGGCCCTCCAAAGCGAGGATCAAACCCGGACTGGTACAAAATTGCCCAACACCCAGCGTGATAGACGAAGCTAGCATCGAGGCGGCTTTGGTGAAATTTTGCCGGAGCGATTGTGGAAGTAGCACTACCGGGTTGATGCTGCTCATTTCTGCAAATACCGGAATGGGCTCAGGCCGCTGGTTGGCCAAATCGAAGAGCGCTTTACCACCGGCACGCGACCCGGTGAAGCCAACAGCTTTGGTAAAAGGATGTTTCACCAGCGCCTGGCCTACCTCAAAACTTGCTCCAAACAAATGCTGAAACACAGTTGCGGGCACGCCTGTGCGCGCAGCAGCTTTTGTTATCGCAGAAGCAACCAGCGCTGAGGTTTCGGCATGCGCGGGGTGTGCCTTGACAATAACCGGACAGCCGGCCGCCAACGCAGAGACGGTATCGCCCCCGGCCGTGGAGTAAGCCAGCGGAAAATTGGCAGCGCCAAACACAACCACAGGGCCGATCGGCACCAGCATCTTACGGATGTCTGGCTTTGGCGCAGGCATTCGGTTGGGCAATGCTGTATCCACGCGAGCATCTACCCAACTCCCCTCCTCTACCAGGTCGGCAAACATGCGGCAGTGCCCTGTTGTGCGGCCGCGCTCGTTGATGATGCGGGCCTCGGGCAGGTTGGTCTCACGCATGGCCGTTTGCACCAGCTCTTGGCCAAGTAATTCGATCTCATCCGCAATGGCGCGAAGAAACTCTGCTTTCTTTTTTCCTGAAAAATTCTTGTAGGACAGGAAAGCGAGGTGTGCCGCTTTCAGCGAAGTGTCTACATCATGGAGGGTCGCATCTGTCATGGCTGTGTGTGGGATATCCTTGTCGGTGGTTGTTAGTTGTTAGTTGCTGGTTGTTAGTTTTTAGTTTAGGGGATTTTAGGCTAACAACTATTTTCCGGTAACAAAAAAATCACACAATCCAATCCTATATCTGCCGTTTGTTCAATATTCGCATTACAATGTCAATGTCGGGCGAATGCGTATACCCTCGCGAATGATGCGGAGAATGCGCTCGCGCTCCTCGCCTTGCAGCGTAAGGCGTGGGGCGCGCACGTACTCTGATCCGAGGCCGACTTCCTGCTCGGCCAACTTGATATACTGCACTAACTTTGGATGAATGTCTAGTTCAAGCAGCGGCAGAAACCAGCGATAAATTTTCAGTGCATCGCTGATTTTTCCGGCCTTCGTTAATTGAAACACTGCCACCGTCTCGCGCGGAAATGCACAAACCAGTCCGGCCACCCAGCCGTGGGCTCCCAGCATAATCTCTTCCATGGCAACGGTATCTACACCACACAAAATCTTGAAACGATCACCAAACCGGTTGATCATGCGGGTAACGTTGCTCACATCGCGGGTCGACTCCTTTACCGCCTCAATGTTTCGGCACTCGGCCAGTTCGGCAAACATATCCAACGTCACCTCCACTTTATAGTCTACCGGGTTGTTGTACACCATGATAGGCAGCCCGGTGGAATTCGACACCGCTTTGTAGTAAACCACCGTCTCGCGATGGTCGGATTTGTAGCGCATGGGAGGCAGCATCATCAGCCCGCTTGCCCCACATTTTTCGGCCTCATGCGCCAACTTCACCGCCTCACGTGTGCTGCCTTCCGCGATGTTCATCACTACCGGCACCTTGCCCGCCACTTTTTCAACCGTAAATTTCACCAAATCAAATTTTTCTTCGTTGGTCAACACGCTGGCCTCCCCCAGCGTGCCGCCCAGTATTACGCCTTGCACGCCTGCCTCGAGCTGTGCGCGAAGGCCCTTCTCAAACAGCGGGAAATCAAGT
>Ga0224723_1000268_pt1 | contig 36671 bp, 34 predicted proteins | sample Balambano_FR2_Me_FD_161647 | JGI IMG/M metagenome (GOLD analysis project Ga0224723, IMG submission 161647) | Freshwater sediment microbial communities from Lake Towuti, South Sulawesi, Indonesia - Balambano_FR2_MetaG | ecosystem: Environmental > Aquatic > Freshwater > Lake > Sediment | place... | reverse complement strand
AAATCTCTGTCCGTCAGAACGCATATCTGTCCTAGTTGTGGGTATATAGAAGACAGAGATGTGAATGCCAGCATCAACATTTTGAGACTAGGACTCAGTACTGTGGGGCACACAGGAACTTACGCTTGGGGAGATTTGCCCTAGGAGGGCAGTTGGTGAGCAGCGCGTTGCGGGGGTTCCCCCCGTTGAAGCGACTGCGAACCCGTAAGGGTGAGAGCCTGCTGTCTAACGGCGAGTCAGGGAACCAAGAATCCCCGCGTCTTTAGACCGGGGAGTGTCAATCTAATTAAATAGACTACTAATGGGGTATAACAATGTTGTGCCCCCATATATGATATGATGGTGAACTAATGGCCATACTATTAAACAATAATTTTAAGATGACCAGAGAATTAAATGTCATTATACAGGTAAGCTAGATTATTGCTTCACCCGGAATTACTATAATTACTGTTGTTGGTAGATAATGAAAAAGTCTTAAAATCTAGTTGAACTAGTCCCAACAATCAGAATTATTTATTATGCGAACTCACTATTGCGGCGACTTACGTGCATCAGACATTGGAAAGACTGTTACCTTGTATGGATGGGTAGACCGTCGCCGCGATCATGGAGGAGTGATATTCTTAGATTTACGCGATCGCTCTGGTACTGTCCAAATTGTCAGCGACCCCCAACGTACCCCAGATTCCTATGAAGCAGCAAATGCTCTACGTAATGAATATGTGGTGGAAATTACTGGTAGGGTGACACAACGTCCGGAAGAATCACTAAATACACGTATTCCAACAGGGGAAGTTGAAATTTACGCTGATAAAATCCAATTATTAAGTGCTGTCCGCAAGCAGTTACCTTTCCAAGTTTCCATAACTGAAACGGATACAGTGCGGGAAGATGTACGACTGAAATATAGATACTTGGATTTACGACGCGATCGCATGGCGAAAAATCTGCAATTACGTCATCAAGTGATTAAAGCTATTCGTCGCTTTCTAGAAGATGAGGAAGGTTTTATAGAAGTTGAGACTCCTATACTTACCCGTTCTACCCCTGAAGGTGCAAGGGATTATTTAGTTCCCAGTCGGGTGAGTCCAGGTGAATGGTTTGCTTTACCACAATCACCGCAATTATTCAAGCAGTTGTTGATGGTGTCTGGGTTTGATAGATACTATCAAATTGCTCGTTGCTTCCGAGATGAAGATTTACGCGCTGATAGACAACCAGAATTTACTCAGTTAGACATGGAAATGAGCTTCATGTCTCAAGAAGAAATTTTTGAACTGAACGAAAGATTACTGGCCCATGTTTTTAAGACGGTTAAAGGTATTGATTTACCTCTTCCTTTACCTCGACTGACTTATGCTGAGGCTATGGAACGTTATGGTAGTGATAAACCTGATACACGTTATGGGTTAGAACTAGTTAATATTTCGGATGTAGTTAAAGATTCTGGCTTCAAAGTCTTTCGGGAAGCAATTGCTAATGGTGGTGTTGTGAAAATTTTACCCATCCCCAATGGCAACGATGTAATTTCTAATGTCCGTATTAAACCAGGTGGAGACTTATTTAGAGAAGCTAACGAAGCAGGTGCTAAAGGTTTAGCCTACATTCGTGTCAGAGATGATGGTGAAATTGACACTATTGGCGCAATTAAAGATAATTTAACTCCAGAACAAAAACAAGAAATTTTGAGTCGTGCTGATGCAAAACCCGGCCACTTGCTTTTGTTTGGTGCTGCTGACGTTGATACTGTTAATAAAAGTTTAGATAGATTGAGACAGGCGATCGCTAGAGAATTAGGATTAATCGATCCAGAAAAAATCAACTTACTCTGGGTAACAGATTTCCCCATGTTTGAGTGGAATGCTGAGCAAAAAAGGCTAGATGCATTGCATCACCCCTTTACAGCACCCCATCCAGATGATATGGAAGATTTAAAAACAGCACGAGCGCAAGCCTATGATTTAGTCTACAACGGTTTTGAAATGCTTAGTGGTAGTTTACGTATTTATCAACCAGAACTACAACAACGAGTATTTGATACCATTGGCATATCAGAAGAAGAAGCTTACAACAAATTTGGGTTTCTGCTAGAAGCATTTGAGTATGGTGTTCCCCCACACGGTGGACTTGGTTATGGTTTAGATCGGTTAGTAATGTTATTAGCAGGGGAAGAATCTATTCGGGATGTAATTGCTTTCCCCAAAACCCAGCAAGCACGATGTTTCTTGACAGATGCACCTTCTTCTGTAGATACAAAGCAACTGAAAGAATTGTATGTAACTTCTACTTATAAGCCAAAAGCTTAGTTAAGTAAAAGGGATGGAGTATTAATATTCCATCCCTTATAATCAAACAAAACTTACTATTAAATGGTAACAGAAAAGCTAAAAGCTATAGAGTTATTTGCTGGTATCGGTGGCTTTCGTCTTGGTCTAGCAAGTGCTGATATAGAAACTGTATGGGCAAATGATATTAGTGAACTTTGCTGTAAAGTTTACGAGAGTAATTTCGGCAGAGATTCAATTACTTTAGAAGATATTAAACACATTTCTATCTCACAAATACCAAATCATGATATTTTAACTGCTGGTTTTCCTTGCCAACCTTTTAGTCCTGCTGGCAAAAAACTTGGTCTCCGAGATATTAGAGGTACTTTATTTGAGTGTATTATTGAAATCTTAGATCAAAAACAACCACAATATTTTTTATTGGAAAATGTTAAAAGACTGTTGACTATGGAAAACGGGTATCATTTTAAGTTTATTTTAAATGCTCTTTCAGAATTGAATTATTTTATTGAATGGAGGTTAATTAATCCTATTAACTTTGGTATTCCCCAAAACCGTGATAGAGTTTTTATATTTGGTACAAAAATAAATTCTCTGAATGCAAAATCTTTTTTACTTAAAGAACAATCAATATTCTTAACAGATAACGATAGTGATACTTTATCTATTAATGATGATACTATAAAAAGTTATATGTTACCAATTATGACAAAAAGTAAAAATTATAATTGGGGTATTGCTTACAAAAATAAGATGTACACTCAACAGCTTCCACAATTGCTTGATGTAAAACCAAGACAAAAGCTTATAGATATTCTTCAAGATGACTCGATGGTGGATTCTCAATTTTATTTTACTGCTGATGCTTTGAAGCGGATAAAACAAAGTAAACCTGTGAATCGTTACTGCAATGGAGTTGAAATATTATATAACCAAGATGGAGGAGCAAGATTAGGTTATACAATATTTGGAACAAATGGCATTGCATCAACATTAACTGCTTCTACTTCTAGACACTATGAAAGATATAAAGTAGGTGATAGTTTTCGGCGTTTAACTAATGTTGAATATGCCCGACTAATGGGTTTTCCTGATGATTGGTGTAAAGTAGCGAGAATTTATGACCAGTACGCATTATTTGGAAATGCGATTGTACCAGCTTGCGTAGAGTGGATATCTAAAAGAATTGGAAAAAGGAATTTTGACTTTAAACCTTCTTGGCAGCAATTGAGTTTAGCAATCTGAAGCACTTAAAATATTAAAGACTGCGATCGCTAACAAAGCAACCAATTATAGAAGATATAGAAGATGTACGGGCGGGTTTTGCGACCATACAATAGGTTAACGCGAAATCTTTATTCAAACCCGCCCTCACCCGGTTTTCCCTGCAACAATGTAATCATCTGTAAATAGTAGAAAATAACTAAACAAGATAACTTTTTTTTGACATCTTTACTACTAATATTTTTTAGATTGTTAGTATTATTTTGTACACATAAATAAATTAAAATGTAAATAATATTACAGACTAAAAAAGTTGTAACTCACGAAAAAAGCATCTTGACAAATGTACTTAGTATGTTATATTTAAATTCATTAAAATACTTTATGCGTAAGTATCAAAATGCATATTTTTGATGAAGCGTACAAGTGTTTTTCTTTAAAGCGGTTAGTTGTTAGGGGTATAGAAGCAACATTTATAGACGCTTTTGGGAGTAAGTATTGGCTAAATTTTAACGACTAATGCTTTTTTATGTTCTATGCAGTTTAGGTAGGTAGGTTGTTGCGTGAATATATACTTTAGACCATGCATACTTAAATACCAATGTAATAATGGGCAGCAAAGCTTAGCGTAGATGAAGCTACTATTTAAGGCAAATGATAAGCTTGCTAGTAAGAGTTTTTTATTTTACCTGATGGTACTGATTGCCCTGTTGTTGACTTTTACCAGAATTGTTTGTACTGAGTTACTGTAAAGAAATGGATTGTTTCAAAAATTTTCTGAGTATTTTGTGGAACATTTATAAAAGAATTCACGTTTTAAAAGGATAGAGTGAGTATTTTAGGGATAATTAAAAACCGCTCTTGGGTCAGCTAATCATGTAGCATTCATAACTTATGTCTTCTTCACACAAGCTTTACAAATTTTTCAAGGAATCTTTGCAAACTCTTTAAATATTTACTTTTGGTAAAGAATTATGGTAAATAATGTTTCAGATAATTGTCACTTTATTAAGGGACTTTACTGTAACTAAACACTTGATAAAAATACACGATTCATTACAAGTATCGTGGAACTGAGTCTTTAGCATTCTTTTTAGTCTCGGTTCTTTATGTGTAGCCATTTCCATTTTGCTGTTTAGTTTGTTTACTCAAAGGGTGGTCGAATTGCAGAGAAGGTGTAATCAAAATCGGAAACGCTCACAACAAGGGGCTATTTGCTGTCCGGTTCCTAAATACTACCTGAATACTGTAAGTCGAAAACATATATTGTTTGCCGATCGCGTTGAGAAATTCCAGCAATGGAAAATCAACCAAAGAAAGGCTCTACTAATAGCAGGTAAACCTACATACTTTGAGTATCAATGTTTGAGAGCGTTTTGGTACAACGAATGTCAAAAAACTAATTGGTATCGTGTGATCAAACGCGGTAGTATTTACGAACAGTTTGTAGCATCCCCAGAAAAGCAGCAAGCGATGGGGGTTATGCACCCTGGGATTCCGACTGTCAAAGAGTTAACTTGCAGATATGCAACATTTAGCTATGAAGACAGCGAGGTTTTTTCATAGGGTTAGGTGGCTCAAGACCACTATGTAACGCACTCATTATAATCAAATGCCATCATGGAGCCTATACCAAACGTTGAAGAGATAGATTTACAAAAGCACTTGCTTGTTCTACAACGGCGATGGATACCTTTTCTAGGGATTTTTGGCATAGTCTTAAGTGCTGCGACTTTGTTTGCACTTTCGACAAAGCCAGCTTATAAAGCAGAAGCTAGTCTATTAATCAAAGCTAATCGTAATTCCTTACTAGCAGAACTAGGAGAAAAAACAGGTCGTTTAGAACCTTTGGCTGTTGCTAATAATCCTTTAGATACTCAAGTGAGGGTTGTAGAGTCTGTACCAGTTATTGAAGATACGATTAGTTCCTTACAGCTAAAAGACTCTGGAGGTAAACTGCTAACAATAGAAGATTTTAGGAAGAAACTTAAGGTAGAAGCAAGCAAAGGAACTGATATTCTTTCAATATCTTATACAGATGAGGATCCAGAGTTAGCGGCAAAAGTAGTTAATACGTTAGTAGATACATATATTAGGCGAAATGTGCAAGCCAACCGAGCGGAAGCACAGGCTGCTCGTAAGTTTATCTTAAACCAACTTCCAACAACAGAGACTTCTGTAAGAGTTGCCGAGTCAGCTCTACGGCAATTTAGAGAACAAAATAGAATCATTGTTCTCCAAGAAGAAGCGAACGCAGCTGTTGATACGATTTCTAAGTTAGAAGAGGATATTTCTCAAGTACAAGCTCAATTAGCGGATGTAACTGCACAGTCAGAAAAATTACGCAATCAAGTCAGGCTGGATTCACAGCAAGCTTTGGTGTATAGTGAGTTGAGTAAGATACCTGGTATTCAGCAATTATTAGTACAACTCCAAGAAGCACAAAGTCAACTAGCTGTAGAGCAGACTCGTTACCAGCCAGGTCATCCATCTGTGATCAATTTAGAAGAAAAGGTAGCTGCTTTGAGTAATTTACTTCAGCAGCGAGTACAGCAGGTTTCTGGTAGTAACCAAGGAATCGCTGTGAAAAATTTACAGGTGGGAGATTTACGCCAAGATTTAATTGCAGAACTTTTGAAGACTGAAAAGGAACGTACAGGTTTAGAGCAAAGAATCACTCAACTATCTAATAGTTGGTATGCTTACAAACAACGAGCTAGTATTTTGCCAAAGTTAGAGCAAACGCAGCGCGAGCTTGAGCGGAAGTTGAAAGCAGCTCAAGGAACTTATGAAACTCTTTTGACTAGATTACAAGAAATTAATGTTGCAGAAAACCAAAGTGTGGAAAATGCTCGCAAGATATCACCTGCTTTGATACCAGAAAAACCTTCTGTTTCTAAGAAAAGGTTGATTGTGGGAGGTGGAGCGATCGCAGGTTTACTCTTGGGTGCGATCGCAGCTTTTGGTTTAGATTTGATAGACCGTTCGGTGAAAACGGTGAGAGAAGCACGAGAATTGTTTGGATACACTTTACTAGGTATAATTCCTGCTTTAAATAAAAATAGCAAAAGTAAGTTAAATAGTGAATCAGAAGGGCAAGTAGCCATAGTTAATAGAGATGTGCCGTCGTTTCCTTTAGGCGATGCCTATCAAATGCTACAGGCAAACTTGAAGTTCCTCAACACTGACAGAAAACTGAGGGCGATCGCTGTTACTAGTTCTGTTGCTAAAGAAGGAAAATCTCAAGTTTCAGCGAACCTAGCTGTTGCAATGGCCCAAGTGGGACACCGAGTCTTACTTGTGGATGCGGATATGCGTCGTCCTAGCCAGCATCATATTTGGAGGCAAAATAATATTGTGGGTTTGAGCAATATGGTTGTTGACCAAGTTGCATTAGACACTACAGTACAAAAAGTAATGCCTAATTTAGACATTTTACCTGCGGGAGTAGTACCACCAAATCCTGTAGCATTACTCGATTCCAACCGTATGAGAACCTTAGTAGCTAACTTTGTCGAACATTATGACTTTGTAATTTTCGATACTCCTCCTCTCGCAGGAATTGTAGATGCTGCTGTATTAGGTAAATTAGTTGACGGTATCTTACTAGTCGTTCGCCCTGGAGTAGTAGACTGGAGTAGTGCTAATGCAGCCAAAGAATTTTTAACTCAGTCTGGTCAGAATGTTCTTGGTATGGTGATTAATGGAGTTAATGCCAAACATGAACCTGACAGTTACTTCTATTACACTAGAGAACAAACATCTAGTTTTAGTTTGCGTACCTCTGAAGCTCAAACTTTAATGGAAGTTATTGGTAGAAAAATTGAAGATACACCTCCCAAGCAGAATCTTTGAAATTAACCGAATAGTACAAGCAGTTTAAGTGAAGTTATTCCCAGTGTATATATTATGAACCAAGATTTCCAACTTCAAACTCCTGTTGTTTTAATTATTTTCAAAAGACCCCATACAACAGAAAAAGTTTTTGCAGCTATCCGTCAGATCAAACCAGCAAAACTGTTTGTAATTGCTGACGGGCCCCGTCTTGAACGTTCAGGTGAGAAAGAAAAATGTGAAGCTACCCGAGCAATTATTGAACAAGTTGATTGGGAGTGTGAAGTACTTAAAGATTACTCTGATGTAAATTTAGGTTGTGGTAAAAGAGTTTATAGCGGTTTAAATTGGGTTTTTAGTCAAGTTGAAGAAGCAATAATTCTAGAAGACGATTGTATCCCTGACCATAGCTTTTTCCCCTTCTGTGAAGAATTACTAAAAAAATATCAAAACGATAACAGAATTACATCTATTTCCGCCCAAAATGTGCAATTAGGACATCAACGGACTAATTATAGTTACTATTTCTCAAGATATGCACACTGCTGGGGTTGGGCAACTTGGCGACGTGCATGGCAACTTTACGATTTTGAAATGAAATATTGGGATGAAGCTAAAAATACAAACCTTCTTCAACAAGTTTTAATGGATTCTCAAGCAGTAAAATACTGGACTGAATTGTTTCAGTTAGTAAAAGATGGTTACTTGAATGTTTGGGCTTATCAATGGCTATTTACTAATTGGCTTCAAAGTGGTTTAGCTATTATTCCGAATGTCAATTTAGTAGAGAATATTGGTTTTGATGCAGACTCAACTCATTTAAAGAAAAAAGACAATAAAACTATAGATATGCCAATGCAAACTATGGAATTTCCACTCAAGCATCCACCTTTTGTGATTCGCAATTCCCAAGCAGATGAATTTGCCCAAAGAATTGCCTATGAAGGAGGTTGGTATAAACGACTGAAAGCATCAGTTAAAAAAATACTGAAAAAACAAATACCACTAAAAACATTATTTGTAGGTATGTAGTAATCGTAATCGAGGATTACCTCCTAACTCTTATCTTTGTGTTCTCTGCAACGGACACATTCTTCAATAAGGAGAACCTCCGCACAGAATTGTCCTCCTCTCTGTGGTTCTTAAAGTGATATAACAGTTTTACTCTGGGTTGGTGAAAAGAATTTTTTATAGAACCGCAGAGACACAGAGGAAACAAAAGAAAGAGTTAAGGAGAGAATTTCGTATATGGTTGATGAGCGTCAGTTTAACTTAAATATTTAAGATACTGGAGTGGATAATATAGTGTTTAAATATCTGTCAAAAGTTTTATACATTCTTGGTGATGGGAAAAAGGATCTCGTTGGTTTACTTTTTCTGTTTACTATAGCTTCTTTAGTAGAAACTTTGGGAGTAGGACTTATAGGGCCTTTTTTAAATTTATCTTCTAATCCTCAAGTAATTCATGAGACACCGTGGATTCAATTTGTTTATCAACAACTGGGTGTGGAATCTAATAGCAAGTTTATCTTCTTATTAGGAATAGTTATCATTGGAGCATTTTGTATTAAATCTTTACTTTACTTTCTGGCTCGCGTATTCATTATTAAATTTAGCTTTGCTCAAACAAGAGAGTTAATAGCTAAATTATTAAATACATATCTGACAGTTCCCTACACATTTCATATCAAGCGGAATACAGCAGATTTAATAAAAAATATCATTTTAGAAACACAGCATTTTACTCATTATTGTTTAATGCCATTACTTAACTGTGTAGCTAACATGATTGTAGCGTTAGTTTTACTATTGCTACTAGCGAAAACAGACTTGTTACTTTTATCCATGATGTTGGGAGTTATATTTCCGATATTTATATTGTTCCAAAGCCTAGGTAAAAGATTTGGCAAATGGGGACAAGTGCTATCAGAAACTAATCAAGAAATGATTAGAATTATTAATCATAGTTTGGGAGGAGTGAAAGAAACACGAATTATTGGGTGTGAATCTTATTTTGAAGACCAAATGAAACAGCAAACTTTACTTCACTCCCGAGCTGCGACTTTTTTTTGGGGTTCGGAAATGTTACCACGCATTTTAATCGAAACATTTCTAATTATCTTCATAATCTTGTTTATTTCCATAACTCATTTGGTAAGCAGCGGAAGTACAAAAGATTTAACTTCTGTTTTAGCAGTGTTTGCTGTCGGTTCAATCCGTCTAATTCCATCTACAAGTCAGTTTGTTCAAGGAATAGGTCATATGAGAAGTCATACTTATTCTTTGAATATGCTTTATCACGACCTAAAAGAAATAGAAAATACGGATAAAGGCAATGGTCAATTAAATAATAATTCATCTGCTCAAGACATCATGTCTTTTCAGAATAAAGTTGAGCTAAATCATATTACTTATACTTATCCTGAAAGCTCAGAACCTTCTATCAAAAATATTTCATTAACTATAGAGAAAGGAAAATCCATTGCTCTAATCGGTAAATCCGGTGCAGGTAAGACAACATTGGTAGACGTGATTTTGGGACTTTTAGATCCCAATGACGGAGACATATTAGTTGATGGAATATCTGTATATAATAATCTTCGCGCTTGGCAAAATCTAATTGGGTATATTCCTCAATCTATTTCTTTGATGGATGACACAGTTGAGCGTAATATTGCTTTTGGTGTTCCTGACCATTTAATTGATCAAGCAAAATTAAACAAAGCTATTAAAGCTGCTCAGCTAGAAGAATTGCTAGAACAATTACCACAAGGAATTAACACTTTTGTTGGTGAAAGGGGAGTACGGTTATCAGGAGGTCAGCGTCAACGTATCGGAATCGCTAGAGCGTTATATTTTGAAAGAGAAATTCTTGTTTTAGATGAAGCTACATCAGCATTAGATTCTGAAACAGAAGCATTAGTTACTGAAGCAATTCGCTCATTATCGGGAACTAAAACTATGATTATTATTGCCCATCGTTTAAGTACTGTGGAACATTGCGATCGCGTTTATATGTTAGAGAAAGGAACTGTTGTGAAATCAGGAAACTTTAATGAGGTTGTTGTTAGTAGATAGTAGAGGAGTGCAGGGTGCGGGGTGCTGAGTGCTGAGTGCTGAGTGCGGGGTGTGGGGTGTGCAAAGTGCGGTGTGGATAAAACAGTTAAGCTACTCCCTACTCCCTTTCTTCAACCACCTACTCCCTACTCCCTACTCCCTACTCCCTACTCCCTTTCTTCAACTACTAACTATCCTTTGTAATTTCTGAGGTGTGAGATGAAAAAATTAGGAAAAATCGCTCGTTCAATTATCCCTTACGATATGCGAGAAAAGTTAAGAATCCTCTTTTTTAAGCATTTCCGTACCATCGGTATATTAAATTTATTTAGCAGCTTGGGACTCTTGACATATAGAAAGTATATCCAAGTAAACCACGAGAATGTTGAAGTAGTTTTTGCGGAATTCAAGAAAAATCTCAAATATCAAAAATTTTCTGAAGAAAATCACATAAAACCTGCATACTATATTAAGGAACCATCATTAGAGCTTCAGCCATTTACAGCAACAACTAAAACAGTTTTGCTAGATATTCAGAACAAGAACGGCTTTTCTTTTCGGAACAATCATTTATTGGATAAAGAGCTAAATGTTCTTGGCGAAAATCGTACAACTGAATTGGATGAACGTCTTCCTCTACCTATATACAGTCAAGTTCTTCATACTCCAATTAAATTAAAAGGTACAGTTGCTTATCTTTCTGATCCAGATCCAGCGAATTATTACCACTGGATGTGTAGAACTTTACCGCTGCTGAGGTTTTATCAGAAGTTGTTGAATTTTCAAGAGATTGATTATTTTTACGTCGGAAAATTTCCGTTGAAAAATTTTCATAAAGAAACCTTGGAAGCAGCGGGTATTTCGATGAACCGTGTTATCCAAGAAGCTTGTACAGCAGATAGGTTGTTGATGGCAATTACAAATCGCTCAATTTGTTTTGATAATCAAATTAATGATCCGATTAATAAAGAATCCTTTCTTTTTAGTAGATATTTATTTGCTGATATCATTGAGAATTCTAGCAAGAAAAATCGATTATATATTCAACGAGGTAACGTAAGTAGAAGAAAATTAATTAATGAAACTGAAGTTATAGGTTTGCTAGAAAAATATGGTTTTCAAGCAGTAAGTATGGACAACAAAACAGTCCAACAACAAGCTGATTTATTTTCATCAGCAGAAGCTATAGTCGCTTTACATGGTGCAGCACTAACCAACTTACTTTTTGCTAAACCAGGAGTAAAAGTTATTGAATTAGCATCCTACGGGTATGTTAATAATTGCTTTTATACAATGGCAAGTTATGCGGAAGCTGATTATCTATATTTACAAGGAGAAAAAATAGAGCAAAATACTAATGATTTACGTAACCTTGACACATTAATCAATATTCCCGAGTTGGAAGATATTTTACTGAGAGCGTCTTTAAATCAAGTTTCATCCTTCACATTTGAATAAAGGAGTTCAAATAATGACGAATCCAAAAACTTACTACGAAGAACAAGGATACTACATTTTCCGTCAATTAGTACCTCATAATTTAATTGACAAACTTCTGGCAGAATATCAGCAGAAAATCTTACCATCAAAAGGTTATTTTTTTAGACAATCAAGTAACCGCTGGGAACAAAATAAGATTTCTAGTTTTGGCTACTCAGAAGAATCTTTTCTAGATGTTCATGATTATCCTAGATATCCTACTTTTGCTGAAGCTGTTCTCAATATATATTCTCTCAAAGAAGTTAGAGAAGCTTTAACCTCTTTAACAGAACAATCAGAACATAATTTAATGCAGTCTATGTTCTTTGATTTAAATGCAGCTACACCAGCCCATCAAGATTGGTATTACCTAGACTCTATACCTGCTGGACATTTATTAGCTGGGTGGTTCGCTTTAGAAGATATTCACCCAGAAGCAGGAAGATTTTTTGTGATGCCAAAAACTCATTTAATCGATTTTGATTTATCTGAGGACGAAAAGATATCACACGCATCTTATGTTACAAGAGTCAAGAAATATATAGAGACTCACCAAGATAATATATATGCTCCTGCCTTAGAAAAAGGTGATGTTTTATTTTGGAATTCTCGGACAGTTCATGGTTCTGGTGAAACATTAAATCCTTGCTATTCCAGGAAGTCTTTAACAGCTCACTACCTGCCAAGTGAATTTGAATTTGGCAAACGTTATGTTACTTCTCCCTCAGTTGTAGATTATTCCACATATGAAGGAATGAAGTATAGATTAGCTCCTGATGAACACAAGTATTACTCCTTAACTGCCAAATTGAAGACAGATTTGTTTGACTATTTATGGCAGCGACCAAAATTAAATCGAATCATTACATCTATGAAACGTCCCTTAAAAGCTTTAGTTGGACAACCAAGATGAAAATTTTGCTTCTTAGTCATTCGGAAAATGGAGGTGCAGGTCGTGCAGCTTATCGCTTACATCAAGGTATGCATAAAATTGGTATCAATTCTCAGATGCTAGTGCAAAATAAATCTGGTGATGACAAAGCTGTACTTGCTCCGAAAACGAGGTTAGCCGAAAGTATCGCCCGAATGAGGGTTGCTATTGATGCGATACCATTAAAGTTTTATCCCCAACGTCACAAAACTGCATTTTCTCCTCAATGGCTCCCTGATCAAATTATTAAACAAGTAGCTAGATATCAACCTGATGTAATTAATCTGCATTGGTTGAATGAGGGATATATGCAGATAGAAACTATAGCAAAGCTGAAAAAGCCTATAGTTTGGACACTACATGATATGTGGGCGTTTACAGGTGGTTGTCATTATAACCAAGAATGCGATCGCTATACGGCTAGGTGTGGTAGATGTCCCCAACTCAATAGTTCTAAAGATTTGGATTTGTCACGTTGGATATTTGAGCGCAAAGTAAAAGCATGGCAACAGCTGAATTTAACTATAGTGACACCTAGTAGATGGTTAGCGAAAGCTGCAAGTTCTAGTTCTTTGTTTAGAAATGTCCGAGTAGAGGTGATTCCTTATGGAATAGAAACAAACATATATAAACCCATTGACCGTAGATTTGCGAGAAATTTGCTGAATTTACCGCAAGATAAGCAACTATTGCTATTTGGAGCAATGAACGCAACAAGCGATCGCCGTAAAGGGTTTCATTTACTACAACCAAGTCTCCAGAAACTTTCACAATCTGGTTACATAGATAACATTGAATTAGTCGTATTCGGTGCATCGAGTGGCGATTCAAATGCAGATATAGGAATGAAAACTCATTACTTAGGTCGAGTCAGTGATGATATTTCCTTAGCATTAATTTATGCATCGGCAGATGTATTTATTGCACCATCAATTCAAGACAACTTACCGAATACAGTCATGGAGGCGATCGCCTGTGGTACACCTTGTGTAGCTTTTGATATTGGTGGAATGCCAGACATGATAGAACATCAGCAAAACGGTTATTTAGCTAAACCTTTTGATATTGAGGATTTGACACGAGGAATAATGTGGGTATTGGAGGGACGACATGAAAAGTTAGGATATCACGCTCGTCAGAAAGCAGAACAAGAGTTTCCTCTTTCATTGCAAGCACAACGGTATTTATCTCTATTTAATGAGATTTGCGGGGAAAAATATCATCATCACAGCCTTTTCAATACAGTAAACCAATTACAGGTTCAAGTGGGTAAATAAATTTAGATATCAGGTTGCATCATACATGAAATAAAAACAAGAGGAGGAAGTTTGAAAGTTCAATCACTAGGATATATATGGAGGAGAATTGAAGTATGGATTGTTATTTGTCTATTTCTCTTACTACCTAATGATATAGCGTTACCTCAGTCACTACGTACAGGAATTAATGCTTTAGCCTACATCATCGTAATTCCTTTGATTTTGGGATGTTGGAAGCGATGTTTATATCTTGGTACTAGAGATTTAACATTGATACTACCCCACATTATCGCTATTAGTTCAATCGTATGGACTGTAGCTCCATCCACAACTTCAGATAGTATTAGAGGTTTAATCCGTACAACGTTAATTGGAATTTATCTAGCTGCACGTTATTCTCCATTAGAGATAACACAATTATTTGCTAGGATTTTTACTTTAGCTGGATTTTTCAGCTACATAGCAATTTTCTTATTTCCTAGTCACGGAATTAAACCATCTAATGCTGATGGTGTACTAGGGTGGGCAGGTATATATACATTTAAACTTGGTCTAGGTAGCGCTATGAGTTTAGCAGCTATATTAGCTTTACTTAATACTTTACATGGTAAAAATAACCGTCTACTATCATTAATTGGATTTTTCTTGGCGGTAACTCTAATTATATTCTCTAAAAGTTCAACTTGTATAATTGCTTTAGTCGCGGGGTTATTTATATTGCCGCTTTACAGTATTAGTAAACAACAATATAAATTTCGGGTATTAATGTTCATGACAGGATTATTATTGTCGATAGCTGTAGCTGCATTAGTTGCCATTAATTTTGAATTAATCATGGTAGAAGTTTTGGGTAAAGAACCGACTCTTACCGGACGCTTACCATTATGGCAAGCAATTATTGACCAAGCTTCAGAACGTCCCTGGCTCGGACATGGTTATGGACGTGCAATGTGGAATTCTATTTATGGTCTTCAAGCTATTAGAAAAAACCCTCTCGGTTGGCCTTCAGTCAATGATGATATTAGTAAATTTCACAGCCATAATGCTTTTTTAGAAATTTTTACACAAATAGGCGGGATTGGATTATCACTGTTTTTAATTAATTATGTAATTGTACTATGGCGATTAAGTAGTTTAGTACTTTCTACTAAAAAAGCAGAATACTTTTGGATGATTCAAAGCACAATTGTGATGACTGTGGCAGGTTTTACTGACGGTAACTGGATATTAGAAGCAAATCAAACAGCTTGGATGTTGTATGTATCATTTTGTCTTTCTAGTGCTTTGCAGCAAGAAAGAATTAGAAAATTATTTTCACATAGAAAGTGGGGAGTGGGAATTCCCAGTCATAGTTTGTAAATTTGTTACTTAATAATAGAGGTTTATGAACATACTTTTTTTAACAACAATTCATCTAACTAAAAACTGTAATGGTGGTGAAGTCGCTTCCCAATGGTTCATTGATGCTATTAAAAATTTGGGTCATCAAGTTACAGTGGTGGGATACCTTCGTCAAGGAGATAAACTGAAAGATATCCAAGCAAGATTTATAGTCGATGAACGATATACAGAAACAAGAAAATCAAAAATATCTGCTGTAATTTGGCTGTTATATAGTTTGTGGAAAAACTTACCTTACTCGTCAGCTAAGTATTATTCACAAAAATATGTCAATTTAGTTAAAAAACTAATTAAACAAGAAAAGTATGATATTATTATCATTGACCATGCTCAATTAAGCTGGTTAAGAGATTTTCTAAAAGCTGATAGTATTGTAGCGATCGCTCATAATATTGAGCATGAAATGTATGAAGAAATCAGCGCCAAATCTCAAAATTCTTTAGCTAAACTTATTTATAAACGAGAAGCGCTTTTAATTAAAGCACAAGAAAATAGTTTAGTAGACGCAGTTGATCAAATTTGGACACTAACCGACTACGATAGTAAATACTTTTCTCGTTTGGGAAGTTCAAGTATTGTCACTTTGGGCATAACACCTAGTTTAACTACGTTACAACCTAAACAAGTTAATAAAAGCTTTGATATAGGACTTCTTGGTAGTTGGTCATGGAAAGCAAACATCGAAGCACTGCAATGGTTCTTGCAAGCTGTTTATCCTTATTTACCAACCAATATTTCGATACATATTGCTGGTAAAGGTGGTGACTGGTTAAACAACAAATACTCAAATATCACCTATCGCGGTGTTGTACCAGATGCTCAAGAGTTTATGACACAAGCCAAAGTAGTCGCTATACCCACTTTAAGCGGTAGTGGTATTCAAATCAAAACTCTTGATGCTATTACTTCCGGTTCTTTTGTTGTTGCTACTCCCGTAGCTTTACGAGGTATTTCTCAACTACCATCAACTGTAGAAATTGCTGCTGATGCTGAGGAGTTCGCTAAACTTTTGACTTCTAAAGTCATGTCATTACAAGCTAATTTTGATGAAGCAAAAAATTGGTATTACCAACGTCATCAGAAATTTCTGAATGATATCGCTTGTGCTTTCGGTGAAATATCTTATAAGTAAAATCATGAAAATATCAATCATTACCCCTGTCTTCAATGCAGTCAATACTTTAGAAACCACTATCCAAAGCGTTATCAATCAAAATGTTCAATCAGAATTAGAATACATAATCATCGATGGTGGTTCTCATGATGGAACTACGGAGATTATCAAACGCTATTTGGATAAAATAGATATCTTTATTTCTGAGAAAGATAAAGGTGTTTATGATGCAATGAATAAGGGAATCGCCTGTGCTACAGGAGATATTATTGGAATTATCAATGCTGACGATTGGTATAATCACGGTGCATTGCAAATTGTTGAGAGTATTTTTAATAAAGAAAGAGATATCTCTATCATCTACTCTCCTATCCATAATTATTTTGATGGTAAATTTTTGAATACGTTTACTCCGGGTGATTTAAAGAACCTGGTATTTAAATTTACCATAAATCATCCAAGTTGTTTTGTTAAAAAGTCAGTATATGAACAGATAGGAAAGTTCGATTTAACCTACCGTATGGCTGCTGACTACGATTTTATTTTCCGAGCATATACTTCTGGTATTTCCTTCCACTACGTAGACACACCTCTGGTTTCTTATTCGCTCAACGGTATGACTGGTAAGCCATTGAGCAAATTTAAACAAATTCGTGAGAGTTGGAAAGTTGCTAGCAAATTTGTTCAGGAAAAGTCACAGGAATTAGTATTTAAACGGCAGAGATTTTACTTAGTTTGGCTAATCAAAGAGTTACTTATTTTACCAGTAAAGCAACTTGTTAACCCTCATTTAACTCGGAAGATTAAGGCGCAAATCAGAAAAGTTATGGGAGGATTACCATCAGATCAATATGGAGCATGGTAGCAATTATATGCAATAATTGCTCATCACTCATTTAATTAAAAATCTAAATATTTGTCAAAAAACAGACCAAAAAAGGGAATAGACCATGACAACTGAAACAATTGATGAAGTAGTAGTACTAGGTACGAAGTTTCACAAAATACAAGTTAAAGAGTTAATAGATTACGTGGTCAAGGCGGCTAAAATCGATAAAAAGACTGTTGTCGGTAATGTAAATGTTCGAGCCGTAAATTTTGCTTGTCAACTACCTTGGTATAAAAAATTTATCAACAAATCGGATTTAGTTTTTTGTGATGGATTCGGTGTATTACTAGCAGCAAAGTTACTTGGTTACACAGTAGATTCGTCTCATCGCATGACTTGTCCAGATTACATAGAAAATTTGGCGTTAGCTTGCGAACGCGACAATGTGTCATTGTACTTACTAGCAGGTAAGCCTGGTACAGTTGAAAAAGCGATCGCCAAACTCAAAGCGATCGCCCCTAACCTACGAATAAAAGGACACCACGGCTATTTCGATAAGTCTGGCCAAGAGAATGAATACATAATTAACGAAATTAATCAATTTCAACCAGGAATATTATACGTAGGCTTTGGAATGCCTCTCCAGGAGAACTGGATAGAAAATTACATTGACCAAATAGACGCCAAGGTATTTCTACCTTTAGGTGCGTGCCTAGATTTTTACACAGGTACTGTCTATAGAGGACCACGTTGGATGACTAATCGTGGATTAGAGTGGTTATCACGCTTTTTCACAGAACCAAAACGGCTTTGGGAACGTTACATCATTGGTAATCCCTTATTCTTTTACCGTGTGTTGCGCGAGAAGTGGAAAAGCCTTCTAAGCTTTCCCAATCATAGTTTATAAGTCTCAATCGAAACTTTGATGTATTGAATACATATATTCAATATCTGCAAATCGCTTATATATTCTTGTACCTTTTTCCAAATGTTTCCTCATCATTCAATAACTAGACGACGTGCCATCAAATTTGGTGTAGCAGGTTTTGTAGGTTTAAGTACAGCAGCAGCAACTAGAGTTTTTTACGGTACTGATGAAATTCAGGTAGTTGACGATACAAAAAGAAACTTTAAAGTCAACACAAAAATCCCTCTAAAAGACCGAGCTGCTGCGAAAGGGGTTTTATGTGGAGCAGCAGCTAATTACCCATCACTCTCATCTAATCCAACATTGAGAAAACTGTTTGCACAAGAATGCAGTATCTTAGTTGCGGAAAATGAACTGAAATGGGATGTAGTGCGTCCCACTCCAGACAAGTTTGATTTTACCAAAGGCGATTGGTTTCTAAATTTTGCTCGCGCTCATGGAATGAAATTTCGGGGAGTGCATCTTGTATGGAATCAAGCAAATCCTAAATGGGTTAAAGAGCTTGTTAATCGTCAAAACGCAGAAAAAATTTTGGTAGAACATATCACTACCGTTGCTAAGCATTACGCGGGTAAAGTTCACTCATGGGATGTGGTAAACGAAGCGATTTCTGTACCCTATAGCAATCGTGCAGATGGTTTACAGCATTCACCGTGGTTAACTCATCTTGGTGAAAACTATATTGAACTTGCTTTTCAAGCAGCAGCAGCAGCAGATCCCGATGCTATTTTGGTGCATAACGAAGGCTGGGTAGACTATGACACTCCTAGAGATGAAGCTCAGAGAAAAGCTGTATTAAAACTACTAGAGCGTTTGAAATCTAAAGGAATACCAATTCACGCTCTTGGGATCCAAGGACACTTACACGCTCATCAAGCTCGCTTTAATCCTCAGAAATTCCGAGCTTTTCTCAAGGATGTTGCCGATTTCGGTTTAAAAATTATGATTACCGAACTCGATGCAGTTGATAGCAAGTTACCTGTCGATATTACTAAACGCGATCGCCTTGTGGCTCGTGCTTACGAAGATTATCTTTCTGTGGTTCTAGATGAAAAAGCTGTCATTTCTGTAATCACATGGGGATTAAGCGATCGCTACACTTGGCTTTCTCGATATAATCCGCGTCCTGATGGTGCGCCAGTACGTCCTTTGCCACTCGATTCCAATTATCAACGCAAGCTGGTTTGGAATGCAATGGCTAGAGCTTTTGATAATGCTCCCAATCGTTAACCCTTTTTCAATATAAACACGTAGATAGATAGAGTTATGGCTTACAAACAAATGACCGTAGTAGATATCAAAACAGATTTGCGATCGCCTAAACACACAGGTATACAAAAAGGATTGCAAGTAAAATTTCTGCGCGTAATCACGCTCATGCTCCTTGATGGAATTGCCTTAGCTTTAGCATTGAACACAGCAATATCCTACGGAACTCCCTTAGAGACTCCTTGGACACAAAAATATTTTTTATTACTAACCATTGGTGTTGAATTAACCGTTATTGCAGCAACAGGACTGTATAAAGCAGGCCCCGACCGTCGTAACTACTTTGCTTTAATCAAAGCTGTATCCTTAGCAGCAGTTATGCTGTTGTTTATTGCTTTCTTATACGAACCAAATCGTTACCTTTCACGATCCACCTTTCTGTTATCTTGGCTTCTTTCTATAGGTTTTATTTGCATTGGTCGAATTATCTTTGATATTGCCACCAAGTTATTACGCAAACAAGGAGCAATCCGTTATCCAGTTTTTCTAATCACTGATTCTACAGAAAAAGATAATCATATTCGGTTAATTAAAGACGAAAATTGCTACACAATTCAAGGAGTAGCTGACTCTAGTTGTCTGGATTTAGCTAACAGAGCAGCAACTTTTGAATATATGCGTGAGCAAGGGATAGTAGAAGCTTTTGTTTCTTGGAGTGCAATTAAAAATCGTCTTTATGTTTGCTGGAATTTCCACACAGCTGGTATAACTTTACGAATGCTACCAGTCAAGAGTGAATTACGTCATCCAAAATCCGTGTTCTGGTTAATTGGAGATGTACCTTGTTTGACAATTCCTGCTCCAATTATTGTTGGGAGTGATTTCTGGGTAAAACGTTGTTTTGACCTTTGTTGTTCCAGTGTGATGATATTCTTACTTTCACCCGTTTACCTAGTGATCGCTGTACTGATTAAATTAGATTCTCCCGGACCAGTATTCTTCCGACAAAATCGAATTGGTCTACATGGTAAGAAATTCCAGATTTGGAAATTCCGGACAATGGTGACAGATGCAGAAAAATTACAAGCATCTCTAGAAGCTAAAAACGAAATCAAAGATGGTGTCTTGTTTAAAATGAAAAATGACCCCAGAATTACAAAAGTTGGTAATTTCTTACGTCGTTATAGTTTAGATGAGTTACCGCAACTTTTTAATGTTGTACTTGGTCAAATGAGTCTTGTTGGTCCTCGTCCCTTACCTGTACGAGATGTAGAAAGATTTCAAACTAAACACTTTATTAGACAAGAAGTTCTACCAGGTATTACAGGTTTGTGGCAAGTTTCTGGACGTTCAAATATTGAGAAGTTTGAAGATGCAGTACAGCTAGATATTAGCTACATTGAAAATTGGTCTTTGTGGCTTGATCTGAAAATTTTACTGCAAACAGTGAAGGTTGTTTTCCAAAAGACTGGTGCTTACTAGGTAATAGTCATCCACAATTGATTTTTCTTTCCGCAATTAAGTTACAGCAATCTGTATTCAATCTTAGTTAAACCTAAGAATTGCAGTCAAATGCTGTAAAATAGAATGATTCGGCTACTAGTCCATTTTTTGATATTCATCATTAACAGGCTTTATAAAAATCGCCACTACCCACGTTTCTATGTTCTAGAGACAGTCGCACGTGTTCCCTATTTTTCCTATGTTTCCGTATTGCACTTATATGAGAGCTTGGGTATATGGCGTAAAGCAGACTGGTTAAAAGTTCACTTTGCCCAAGCTTGGAATGAACACCACCACCTACTGATTATGGAATCTTTGGGTGGGAATAAATATTTTGGCGATCGCTTGATTGCTCGTTTAGCAGCTTTAGCTTATTACTGGATAGTAGTACTTGTATACTTTATCTCTCCCCGTCAAGCGTATTATTTCAGTCAGTTGGTAGAAGAACACGCATATCATACATACGATAAATTTTTACTGAGTCATAAACCTATACTCAAGTCTTTACCTGCTCCCCAGGTTGCGATCAATTATTACCGCAACGGAGATTTATATCTATTTGATGAATTCCAAACCTCACGTCGTCCAGTCATTAAGAATTTATATGATGTCTTTGTCTGTATTCGTGACGATGAAGGGGAACACATAAAAACTATGGTGGTTTGTCAACATCCCCAAGCTCGGGATACTTTTAAAAGTCTCCATAGCTGTAACCTGCGAACAAGATGCTAGAGTTCTCCAATTGGGGAACTCTTTTTTAATTTAACTATAGTATTTCATTTCTGCTTCTAGTTGCTGAATTAGGTTATAGTCGCCATTGGCTCTAGCTACTGTTAAACGATGCTCTAGACTTCTCTTGATATTGAGTCGATGAGCTTCTTGAGCTTTTTTAGCGGCTTCTATCCTATTGTGAATCATAATAGTTCCTATTGTTTCTCATGATGTCTTCAATTCTTAATATAGCAAAATTCGGTTACGATTGTTACAGAATTTTTGATTAAGATGTATACATAACATCATTTTGGGTGTAAAAAATGGCTGAACAAGCGATTGTGACGTTGCTAAGCGATTTTGGATTGAGTGATGTGTATGTAGGTGTGATGAAGGGGGTAATGCTGCAAATCAATCCTACTAAGTTGAGGATGGTAGATTTAACTCACCAAATTCCACCCCAAAATCTTGCTGCTGCTCGGTTCTGCTTGATGAATGGGTATAAGTATTTTCCAAACGGAACTGTACATTTAGCTGTGGTGGATCCAGGTGTGGGTGGAGTGAGGAGAGCGATCGCAGTCTTATTTCCCCAGGGTTTTTTGGTGGGGCCAGATAATGGCATATTTAGTGGTGTACTTAGTCAAAGTCAAGCGATCGTAGCTGTAGAGTTAACAAATCGTAACTATTGGCGTACTACTGAAATTAGTAAAACATTTCATGGTAGAGATATCTTTGCACCTGTAGCAGCCCATTTGGCAAGTGGTGTTCCTTTACAAGAATTGGGACAAGAAATCGACCCAGAAAGCTTGGTGAAGTTAGATTTAGCTGAATGTACTCAAACCCAAACTGATATTACAGGTTGTATCCAATACATTGACTTTTTCGGCAATTTAGTAACTAACATTCCAGGTAGTTTTGTCTCACGAAATTGGTATGTTCAAGTTGGTGATTTGTCCATACCAGGAGTTGAAAGATACAGTGATGTGGAAAGTGGTAATATATTGGCCTTAATTGGGAGTCACAGTTGGGTAGAAATTGCCGTTAGTAATGGAAATGCCCAATTACAGTTGCAAATCTCTGTAGGAGATATTATACAAGTAAAATTTGATTAACACTTGGTGTAATGGTACACAACTAAATTAAAAACTCAACCGTAAGTAGGAAGGAAATCTCAGATAAATCTGTAAGCTATAGACATATTTAAACAATACAAGTACATGAATGTATTAGTACTTAATGCTGGTAGTAATTCACTTAAATTTGAAGTGATAGCCGCAGAACCGGATATTAATACACCTAATCAAGGTGAAAAATTAGTCAGTGGTAGTGTTGAAGGTATAGGTAATGACGATACCGTTCTTTCACAATTGAAAGACAAGCAGGTGATTCACCAAGAACAAACAAATGCTTCTGATTATCAAGAAGCCACTTTAAGAGTGTTGGAGTGGCTAGATAATAATAGATTACTTAATGACCTTGATGTTATTGGTCATCGGGTTGTACATGGTGGAGAGCAATTTACAAATAGTGTAGTGATTGATGATCAAGTAATTACTGGGATTGAAGCACTTGAAGAATTGGCTCCATTACACAATAAACCAGCAGTTGGTGTGATCCAAACGACTCGCGCTAAACTAGATTCTCATCTTCCCCAAGTAGCTGTTTTTGATACCATTTTTCACCGTACTATCCCCAAATATGCCCAACTTTATGGGATTCCACTAGAGTTATCTGAACGCTATAAAATACGTCGTTATGGATTTCATGGTATTTCCCATCAGTATATGGCAATGCGATATGCTCAAGTTGCTAATTGTCCTCGTGAAGCCGTCAATATTATTACATTACACTTAGAAAGTGGCTGCTCCGTAACAGCAATTAAAGGTTCGCAGTCAATAGATACTTCTATGGGTTTTACACCGTTAGAAGGAATAATCATGGGTAAACGTTGTGGTGATATTGACCCGGCAATTATAGGTTATCTTGCTCATAAAGAACAGACAGAGGTGAGTGAGATTGAAGAGTGGCTAAATAAAAAGTCAGGATTGTTAGGTTTATCAGGTTTGTCTCATGATACAAGAGTGTTGATGAAAGAATTTGATCACAATGAGCGTGTGCGGTTAGCAATGGAAGTTTTTTGCTACCGGATTCAAAAGTATATTGGTGCTTATCTTACAGTTTTAGGTGGAGCTGAGGCGATCGTCTTTGGTGGTGGAATTGGAGAAAACACACTTTTCGTACGCGAGCGAGTTTGCAAGGGATTTGAATGGTGTGGTTTAGTGCTTGACCCACAACGTAATCAGCAAGTTATAGATTGTGAGGGTTATATCAGTACAGATGGTTCTCGTCTCAAAGCTTATGTAATTCCTGTTCAGGAAGGTTTAATGATTGCACAAGAAGCAATTCTTACGATTTGTCAATCATAAACGGAAATATAGCAATTCTCATTTGATATAAATGAAAAGTACTATATTCTTGTAGGTTGTCTCCTACTACACCGCGTACCTGATAATCTCAACTTCTGCTCCGTTATTAACTGCTACTTCTGCTTTTTGTAGAACTTGTTCGGTGATGGGGTCACTCAAATAATACTCCCCACAATTATCACAAACTTCTGCTGGTACTCTCTTTATAACGATAATAGATTCATCTCGCTCTAGAGTAACAGTTACTAAACCTGGTTTTGTCTCTCCATGTTTACAGATAACACATCTCATACTTTTTATCTCCTATCTCTAAAATCATCTTGCCAAAGATTTGCTCCTGGAATATATGCTGTTACAACATAACCTGTGTCTGTAAATTCATCAGTACTGCAATTTGCTCGTTGCTGAGAGCATTTTCAATAATTAAAAATCCTTGTAAGTCAAATAAATAGCATTCAAACTCTGTCATCAGGGGAATAAATTTTTATTTTACGTTCCTAAAATATCCTATATGCGAGTATAGAGGAGATGAAACCTCACCTTTTAAATCATAACTTTTTATTATGATACAAGTTGCACCTAGTCAGGAAGTTTATCAAGGTCAGTTTGGAGAATTTACCATCACTGAAGACGATCGCACTGGAGTAATTATCTACCGTAGTGGGTTGTTCGTAGCTGCTGTCACCTTTGCTATTGGTAGCGCTTTAGTTTTGTTGAACAACAGTAACTACAACATATTGACAGCTTTATATCTCTGTTTTAGCCTTGCTCTTGGTGTAAGTTTATTTACTATCCATATATATATGGTAGTGCTGCACCGAACTTTACAAGTTTTTTGGGCAATTGGTAGCATCGCTGCGATCGCGGTTGCATTATCTAGTCAGGAACCTTTGGCTGTCACCGTTTATAATCATCCTGTGACTTTGTTGGGTATTGGTTTTACTTTTGCTGCTCTCACGGGTATCTTCTTCAAAGAAGCCTTTTGCTTTAATCGTCTAGAAACCAAAATTTTAACACCAATAGTACCATTACTATTGTTAGGACATTTAACTGGTATCGTACCAACTGCGTGGGAACAGATATTATTAGGTGTTTGGGCAATTTTGTTTATGGTATTCGCTCTCCGGAAAACTGTACAAGTTATACCTGCGGATATCGGCGATAAATCAGTATTCGCCTATCTGAAATCACATTAGATTTTGTTATACCCTCACCGATTTTGGGCATTATAAAGCTAAGAGGGTGAGGGTATGTAATTGGAACGCGCATTTTGGCTAGCTTGGATGCAAATTTCTGGAGTCGGTCCAGTATTACTGCAACGATTACACGAGCATTTTGGTACAATGGCAGCGGCTTGGGAAGCAACACCAGCTAAGCTTGGAGAAGTCGAAGGTTTTGGTAGAGAAACGCTGCAAAAAATAGTTCAACAGCGCGATCGCCTTTATCCCCAAGAATTACTGACCAAGCATCAGGAAGAAAACCCCCATTTTTGGACACCTGCTGATGCAGATTATCCTCGTTTGTTATTAGAAACTCCTAGCCCACCACCACTTTTATATTTTAGAGGTGAAGTGGATCTAGAAGAAAATTTGGGCACAAAACCTGTAGTTGGGATTGTGGGTACGCGCCAACCTACAGAATATGGTATCCGCTGGACTCGTCAAATTAGCACAATTCTGGCAAAAAATGGCTTTACAATTGCCTCTGGAATGGCGGAAGGAATTGATAGTGAATGCCACATCGCTACTATCAAAGCAGGTGGACGTACTTTAGCAGTCTTAGGTACTGGGGTAGATGTAGTTTATCCAGCCAAGAATCGAGATTTATATAAACAGATTTTGGCAAATGGTTTAGTTTTGAGTGAATATCCAGCCAAGACCCCGCCTGATCGCACTAACTTTCCTCGTCGCAACCGGATCATCGCTGGCTTAAGTCGTGCAGTATTAGTAATGGAAGCTCCTGTGAAATCTGGTGCTTTAATTACAGCTAAATACGCGAATGAATTTGGACGAGATATTTATGTACTACCAGGAAGACTTGACGATGATTCATTCCAAGGTTGTTTAAGGTTACTTTACGAAGGTGCAACTCCAATTCCTAAAGAATTAGACGAGCTATTAAAAATGTTAGGAGCCATACCACAACTTGATATAGTCCAAACTACGCCACAGATACAATTAGTACCTGATTTATCACCAGAACTGCAACGGGTAGTAAATGTTATTGGTTCGGAATCCTTACCTTTAGATTTGATCATTCAACAAACAGCCATGGATCCTGGTGCAGTTTCTAGCGCTTTATTAGAGCTAGAGTTAATGGGCTTAATTTCACAATTACCAGGGATGAGGTATCGGATGGGGTGATGGGGGTGATAGAGGATGTAAGACGGGCGTCATGTTATGACCTAGCTTATCAACCCCAAGGTGAAGGTAATTTAGGAGAACGTATGAAGCGATCGCTCTCTAATGCATTTACATCAGGTGTAACTCAAGCTGTCATCATTGGCACAGATTTTCCTGGCATAAACACTGAAATTCTCACTTTAGCCTTTAAATATTTGCATACATCTGATTTGGTACTAGGCCCAGCCTTAGACGGTGGTTACTACTTAATTGGCTTACAACGTCTGATCCCAGAATTATTTGTTAACATCAACTGGGGAACATCTCAAGTACTGCAACAGACAGTAGATATTACTCAAAACCTGAGATTATCCTATACCTACTTGCAACCTTGGCTGATATTGACCGTCCGGAGGATTTGAGACACCTGCCCGCTAGACACCTGTAGATACAAATGCTACCTTAGTATGGCTTCAAACTAAAAAGCAGAAAATTGTTACAGATTTTTGAACTGTTTTTTGGTTTGTTAAAAACTGGTGGTCTCATGGGAACAATATTCCAGTAACTTTAAATAGAACAATCTCTCTTATTCACCAGGAAACCGAAAATATATGATTAACCGTTTTACTTCCCTAGCACTGAAAGTTGCTGGAATTGTCTGTATATTATCCTTTTTACTAGACTTCTTAATTTTGTTATTCCCCTTTCAACCAACGAACAGAGGATGGCAAATTGAGTTAGCAACAGCGCTAGTGGACAGAGGAATTGTACCTTTGGTTGGTTTAGGTTTACTTTTTGCTGGACACGCTTTTGATGGTGATGACTCTAGAAGTATAGATGTGCGATTTCCCGCAATCATACTTTCCACAATTTTGGGCTTGATTTTCTTCCTCATTTTTCCAGTCCATATCATTAATGTCAATCAAGCAAAAGCTCAACAAGTCGAACAAATCACCAGACGATCTGAGCAAGCAGAATCTCAATTAAGCACTCAACTATCCCAAGTCCAATCTCAAATCAGTAACCCTCAAATTAAAGCTGAGCTAGATAAACAAAAAGAGCAAGTCAAAACTCAGTTCACAGCATTACTTAAAGACGAACAACGCTACAAGCAAGCGTTAGAGAATCCCAACGTTCCCGCACCTCAGAAAGAATTGCTGAAGAAATTTAAAGCAAATCCCCAAGAGCTTGATAAATATATAGCCCAGCAAAGTGACCCTCAGCAACTGGCAAACCAACAGAAACAGCAAATCCGTGAGCAAAGAGAAGAAGCAGAAAAGCAAACCGCAGATAGAGCTTGGAAATCTGGACTACGGATTGGTATAAGTAGTCTCTTACTTTCCATTGGCTACATTATCATTGGCTGGACTGGTTTAAGAGGTATGGGTGTAATGCAAGGTGGTGGTGGACGAAAAGCTGCTGCGCGGTAGAAGGTAAAAGGAATAACCAAGTATCATGCTTGGTTATTTCAGCATATTTACTATGATTTTTTCCTATTTTTTGGTATAGAATAACCAAATCTCCCTATCTCTTACCTCTGTAAAACCTGAATATTATGCGACCGAGAGAATAAAAAACTACATTAAATAAATATTTACTAATGTTCTCAATTTACATACTTACTTATAACGAAGAAATAGACATAGCTGCTTGTATAGAATCAGCAATGCTATCAGACGACATTATAGTCGTAGATTCATGTAGTAGCGATCGCACAACAGAAATAGCCAAAGGATATCCGGTGCGCGTTGTAGAACACGCTTTTGAAAGTCATGGTAAACAGCGCACCTGGATGCTTGAATCCATACCACCCAAGTATGAATGGGTTTACATCCTAGAAGCTGACGAGCGGATGACACCAGAATTATTCGCTGAATGCACAGCAGCAACTAAAAACCCAGATTACATTGGTTACTACGTTGCAGAACGTGTAATGTTTATGAATCAATGGATTCGTCGCAGTACTCAATATCCCCGTTACCAAATGCGTCTTTTCCGTCATGGTAAAGTTTGGTTTACCGACTACGGTCATACCGAAAGAGAAGTATGTAACGGAGCAACCAGCTTCATTAAAGAAACTTATCCCCACTACACTTGCAGTAAAGGTTTAAGTCGTTGGATTGAAAAACATAACCGTTACTCCACTGACGAAGCCAAAGAAACAGTATATCAGCTACAACAAGGTAAAATAAATTGGCGAGATTTATTTTTTGGTAGTTCAGAAGTTGAAAGACGACGCGCTCTTAAAGATTTGTCTTTACGTCTACCAGCTAGACCTATAGTCAGATTTCTATATATGTATTTCCTCTTAGGTGGCTGTTTTGATGGACGAGCGGGACTGGCTTGGTGTACCTTACAAGCTTTTTATGAATACTTGATATTACTTAAGGTGTGGGAAATTGAACATATGCCCACACCTAGTTTAGACAACCAAGAACTATCTCATACTACTGAGCCAGCAGTAGCTAATTTGAATTTACAATAAATGATTTCCCACAGTTTTATATTGTAGAGACGACCCGATGGGTCATCTCAGTCGCTAAATCAGCAGTTTAATCAATCCGAATCGAGGTTGGAGAACTACCAGTACTGCCGTAAGTAGGAATCAACGGTTTACGATATTGAGCATAAAGCCGATCGCGCCACAAGAAAAATGGCTCGTAAATCAAATTATCTGTCAATCCTGGCACTCCTCTACCTTTGACACCTTCTGGTAAATTTATATAATTACCTTGAGGAAATCTTAACAATATTGATAAACCCGCAACAGCAAAATCAGCCAAACAAGGTTCATCTCCCACTAAATAAGGACTTTCCGCTAGTAACAAACACAAAGCTTCCAAATCTTGCTTCAAATCAGCGATCGCTAATTTAATGGCATCTGGAGTATAACCTATCCCAGAACCAACAAGCTTCACGACATCACTAGGCACACCTTCTACCAAAGTTTTCAGAACATCGGGAGTACTTGTTGGCAATAAAGCCTTACGGAAATTTTGGTCTTGGCTAATCGCAGCAAATAAAGCCTTTCTTCCCTTTATCCCAATAGATTCATCAGCCCATTCTTCCATCATTAAACATAAACCCCGTTGCTTCGGTTCTTTTGGTATCAATGGGCGCTCAGGATAATGTAAATCTAAATACTTAGCTATTTCCGTAGAATCCGCAATATATCTGCTACCATCCTTAAGTACTGGTACTTGTCTTTGACCGGTTAAGCGATATAAATCTACCTGTCCAATTCCAGGTGTCACCTCAATTTTCCGGTATTCTAGACCTTTATAATCTAGGATAAGACGTACTTTTTCTGAGTATTGTGAAAGTTCAAATTGATACAACTCCAGCATTTTTACGCCTCCTGTAATTGGTTTACTTGTAGATTTTACAACTTTACCTTCATGAAAGACAATTTTCTTCTATAATGTTGAACTTTATTATTTTCCCAAAGTTAGATTTTTAAATAAAATCTTTTTCACGTCAGTCAACAGGTGATTTAAATATCCTTATTGTTTTGTTCAAAAATTTGTTTCAAATACTGAATTAGCCAAATTTCAGCTAAAAATTAAGTATTTTACTTGATCCAATAATTGTATGGTATTTATTCTACCCAATATCACTGACTACATTAGATACCTAAAAAACACTAGTATCTGTTATCCTGATAAATTGCTATGACTACTAAAGCATATTCTGAACAAAAAATCTTACTTCCGGAGTTAGATTTTGTGGGTAACAAAATGTTATAAGTCTTTATATAACGTGTGGTAAATAAAGCCAAACAAAATTTATGAGACTTAATTCTAGCAATTTTGTAAGCAAGTTAGCTGGCTTAGTAGGAGTAACGGGCGTCAGTCTTTTTGCATTACCAGCTGGGGCAAATGAGGTACTTAATCCTAATCCCAGTGTTTTTACGGAAAGTACTTTCAGCCGCAGTGAGCGGGTTCTGATTAATACTCAATACGTACCGAACAAAGTTGAGACAACAACCAAACAAAATAGAAGAGTCAGAACAATAGCCCAAGGAAAGCCAGTATTAAATCCGAATCCTAGCATTTTCCAAGAGTGTCCTTTCAATCGTGCAGCTTGTCCTGGTGGTAGTGGTACAACACCTACTACTCCTGGTACAACACCATCAGTTGAGACACCAGAAGCAGTACCAACACCAGTTGAGACACCAGAAGCAGTACCAACACCAGTTGAAACTCCGGAAGCAGTACCAACACCAGTTGAGACACCAGAAGCAGTACCAACACCTACAACACCTGAAGCGACACCTACCCCAGGAACTACAACACCACCAACTACCAATCCTCAAGGTACTACTGGGGGTGATAACATAGTCGCATTGGCAGAGAAAAATGGTTCTTTTACATTCCTCACTAAGGCATTAAAAGCAGCCGGATTAGTAGAAACTTTGCAAGGAGCAGGTCCATTCACAGTTTTTGCACCAACAGATAAAGCATTTGCAGAATTACCACCAGACGCAGTTCAAGACTTGTTAAAGCCAGAAAACAAGGCTATATTGGAGAAAATTCTTAAGTATCACGTAGTATCAGGTCAAGTACTCTCCACAGATTTAAAATCTGGCGATGTCAAGAGCGTTGAAGGTGGTGCAATTACCGTTAGTGTGGATAGCGATAAGAAGAGTGTGAGAGTAAATGACGCTAACGTGGTTCAACCAGACATAAAAGGTAGCAACGGTGTGATTCACGTAATCGACAAAGTGATTTTACCTCCTAACCTCTAATTTTTCCGTAGTTACACCATATTAAGGATGAACAATTGTTCATCCTCAATCATTTAAATAATTACCCCGTAAAGATATTGTCTTTAACGGGGATTATCTAATATGAACCTTCTTTTGCCGCAAACGCGATCGCTAAATATTATGAACATCCTTTACAAAAAAATCACTATAGCAACCATCGTTGGAATTACAACCGCAATTTTAACTAGCCTACCATCAGCAGCACAACCGCCATCCGTAAATACAGAGAACTTCAAACAAAATAAACCAGCACAACGACGCAGAAACGTATTAAATACTCGTCCTAGCATATTAGATGAGTGTCCTTATAACCGTGCAGCTTGCGGTACTACACCTACACCCACACCCATTACCCCCATACCAACACAACCACCAACACCACCAAGAACAACTGAAACACCAACTCAGGATTTAGTCACATTAACAGAGAAAAACCCCTCATTTAAAACTTTAACAAAAGCTCTCAAAGCTGCAGGACTGACACAAACCCTGAAAGGTTCTGGTCCATTTACAGTATTTGCACCTTCAGATAAAGCATTTGCAGAACTACCAAAAGACGCTTTACAAGATTTATTAAAACCAGAGAACAAAGAAGTAATAGTTAAAATCATGACTTATCATGTAGTACCTGGTCAGGTATTATCTACTGACTTAAAAACAGGAGAAGTTAAAAGCAGTGAAGGTGGACTAATCAGCGTTAGAATTACAGGTCAGGATGTGATGGTAAATGATGCTAAAGTTGTTCAGCCTGATATCAAAGCGACCAATGGCGTTATTCATGTGATTGATAAAGTGATACTACCACCTGATTTATAAGCATTAGCAACCATGGAAAACTCCAACACTAGCCAAGGTGAAGTAGAAATAATCAGACTAGGAAAAGCCAGAGGCAGATTAGTGGGTAGTAACTTATCAGTAATCTCCGCAATGATAGGGTCATCTTACTTACCCTCCTGGCAGAAAAGTATTTTATTCGTCGAAGAGATTGGCGAAGATACTTACCGTGTAGACAGGATGTTAACACAATTAAAGAATGCTGGTATTCTTAATAAAATAGCTGGCTTTATCTTTGGGCAATGTACAAACTGCAAAGTGGGTGATGAACCATCACTCACATTAAAGCAAGTACTGCAAGACCACATCCTCCCACTAAAAATTCCCGCTTGGTACGGCTCGATGATTGGTCATATAAAAGATAAATTTACTTTACCAGTTGGTGTAGAAGTGGAAATAGATGCTAGTACTGGCGTTGTACGGATGCTAGAGTCAGCAGTAGGGAATGTTTGACGTTGGTTCTTACCGTGATTCACTCTCGCACAATGTACATTACCTCAATTGCCGAGCAACCTATCTATGAAATACCATTTCTAACTGCTACATCTAATGGTGTTGGAGTTAATATTTTACCAATTGTAATTGCAGAAGTTGACTTTCTACCAGATGGGTTAGAAGCAATTATCGCTACAAGTGACTTACAAGGAATAGATTTACATCAACGTTTGATTGGTAACTTTGTTGCAGAAGAACTAGAAAAATTAGCAGAACTAGGAAAAATTCCACCTTCAGATAAAACAGGTGTCATCTTAGCAGGTGACTTTTACGCAGGAATAAATAAACGTGGTGGTGTCGGTGACGTGCGTGAAGTTTGGCAAGCATTTAGCAAACGTTTTAGTTTTTGTGTGGGAGTTGCTGGAAACCATGACAGCTTTGGTGAAACAGCAGAAGATATCAAAGAATTTCAGCAAGCACGAGGTATATACTATTTAGATGGCGATATTACTAACATTGACGGAATTAGCATAGCTGGTATTTCCGGAATTATCGGCAATAAGAATAAACCTTTTCGTCGTCCAGAAAAGGAATTTATGAAAGTCATTAACCAATTAATTCAATATTCACCAGATATTCTAGTTCTTCACGAAGGACCGAACAATCCTAGCATAAAACTTAAAGGAAATAATTCCATCCGTATAGGGCTTTTAGAAGCAAATAATTTACTAGTAATTTGTGGTCATTCTCATTGGAAAACACCAATTACTAGTATAAGCTCTAACGTACAAGTGTTAAATACCGATAATCGCATAGTTATTTTACTTAGGGTTTGTTGAAAAAGCCATAGTAGTTGATTTTATAGAAAGTTCGATTGAAAATTAAGTTATGTTATGACGACTGTTAGTAAATTCTCAGGTATAGTTAATAAACCTCATCATGGTTGCCAATATCGATAAGTACAATTAACTCTTCCTTAGTCTCACTATCTTCTTCAAATTTATAAACTATCCGGCAATCATACTCAACCGAACATGACCATAAGCCATCTAGCTGACCTTTTAATTTATAAGATTTCAAAGTGGCTACAAAGGGGTCGTTTGAGAGTAATTCCAAAACATCAAATATTTTGGACTCTATATTTGGATTTTTCCGAATCAACTGCTTGAAAGCTTTTTTAAAACTTGTATCCCAAACCACAGCTTTCATAATTTATTTTCATCTAATAAATCCGCTTTTAAATCGGCTGTTGTTCCACGTTTAGCTCTACCTAACTTCATCGCGGTCAAAGTATTTTGAGCATTGACCGCAATTTCTGCACGTCGTCTTTCAATGCGTCTTTTTTGGATCAAGTCGAACAATATATTTTGTTCTTCTTCGGATAATTCTTCTACGTAATCAATCACTGTTTGGAAAGTTAAAGGATTACTCATTTGTAAAAAATTGCCTTTGAGAGCTAGTAGTTCCGATCTTTTATACTTTCCCCACATTATACCACGATCGCGTTAGCTCTGTCATACTTGTCCGTATGCCGTAAAATCAAATAAAGTTTGCCGATAAGCATCAGGTACACCAACATCAAACAACTTCCCTTCCACAATATAACCAGTAATCGCTTCTTTTTGCCTAACTTTATCAAGACAAGTTGTTAATTGAAACTCACCCTTCATGCGGATATTATTGTCAATATCCTCAGCTAAACAATCAAAAATTATTGGTGTTAATGCGTACAAACCAAATATACATAAAAACTCATCTTTCAACCCCTCCACACGCATATGCTCATTTGCGTACTCAATCGTTGGTTTCTCTGCTATTTGTGTGACAGAAATCAAGTTAGATTGCCAAACTCCTGTCACACAACCAACTTTATACAATAGCTCTTTTGTAATTTTTGTTAATCCAATTACACTATGATTAACTTGTTCATAAATCTCCACCACTTGACTAGCACAAGATTTACCAGTATCAGATGCGTAAATATGGTCTCCTAGCATCAACAAAAAAGGTTCGTTGTTCACCCATTCTTTAGCACAAAACACTGCGTGACCGTAACCTTCTTGCTCATTCTGAGTTAAAATAGTAATTTTATTCCCTAATTCTTGAAGATATTGACAATATTCTTGATTTTGTGGTGAAAGCTTATTAAAAAGTTCTTTTTTTGGTAGTGATTTGAAAAAATCTGTAAAAATCTCTTTATCTTCTGGTTGGACAACAATCCCGACTTCTTGTATACCCGCACTGATTGCTTCTTCCACAATCATCTGAATCACAGGTTTCGCTTTACCATCTCGATCAATAATGGGAAATAGTTCTTTTTTAACAACTTTAGTCGCTGGAAATAAACGAGTACCAAAACCAGCAGCTGGTATCACAGCTTTTTTAATTCTTTTCTGCATAAATCGTCAGTTCTAAACAATGCATTCCTGGAAAATCACGCTCTATAATTTTGATTAATTTTTGTTGACTATCTTTATCTTTGGCAATAAATTGTGCTGTACCGTCACCTTGGGAACCAACTCCTTTACCACCAAAAATTAATGGTTGAATTAGTTCATAGATAAGTAGTTTATGTAACTTCGGTGCAGCTAAGTGTTCCGGACACACAGGTATCAGATACTTATCAAATTCAGCTTGAGCTTGTTTCATCAAACTACCAATTTGTTCAGCATTCCCTGCTTGTAAAGCATTTATTGCCTGCTGAGTAATTTCATAACTAATTGTACCAAGATACCTTTGCACATTCACTTTCATTTCATGAAGAGCGAAAGGATAACACTCATTAAGTGATTTTAAGATTGCTGGAGTGTTCTTGCTAGCACCTAAATCCACTATTACCAAAAACAAATCTTGGGGAACACTGAGTGTGGTGATATCTACTCTGTCACCATCAAATATCATAGCAGTTGGGCGATCGCCCCAAGCACAAGCTTGATCCATCCGTCCACATCGAGAAGGTGTAGTAATCTCTCCCAAGTAAGCAAACTCCATCTCTCCTCTAACAGTCATCTTCAAGTTATACACTTGGTTAAACGCTCTAGCTACCAGTACACAAATAGCTGCACTTGAAGACAAGCCTTTTTTAATTGGTAAATTTGTTAAATAATTATCAATTTCTAATCCACCTACCTGGAAGTACGTCATAAATTGATAAGCTACACCCGCAGCATAACTAAAAAATTCACCTTTTTGTGCTTCTTCCAGTAACACTCCCTGATCCATAGGTAATACTTGAGTTTTACGAATCCCCTCACTCAAACAAGCATGTAAAATTAATTGGTTAGGATGAGACTTAACATCAGCATAAAGCCCTTGATTCGTTCCCACCAGCAACGTGTATCCCATCTCTAACTGCGGATTTTGACGACGATACCCTCCAGCCCAGTCGCTATGTTCCCCAAATAAACACAAGCGTCCTGGTACAAAAATTTTCATAGGTTTTTGTAAGGATGACTACACTAATTTAGATAAATTATTATTTTAGCGAAGTAAGTGTAGCGATGTGAATATTCTACGGTGCTGTTCCCTACCATACTTTATTAACTTTGTTCTTTTTTTAACCTTAATACACAGATTTATACTGAATTTTTGCATCAATCTTCACAATTCGTCGTCAATCATGTAATTTTCACTAGTGTCAGTTAAGAAACTGTCACTCACTAGAACCCCCGTTTAATTGCAGAAGAGATATTCTAAATGAGTGCAAGGAGTGATACCACTTCGCCATATGTTTGCTACAGGTTATATTCGTAATGCCCCCAAAATCAAGGGTGTTGCGGAATTCAAATGTTGCATCAAACAAGTGAAATGGTATACAACTATACAATAGTAGCGCTTGAGTGAGCAAAACTCTCAAGCGCTTTTACGTGTAAACAATAAGTCATTAATTAAAAGTCAAGAGAAGTACTGATTAAATCTCTTGAAGTTAAAGTACAGTATTTCTTATTTCGGTGTACACGTATGTAGGGCTTGCTTAATAAAGTTATAAGTTAATATAGGTGATGGTTTTCAGCCTTTTTACCAAAAAGTTCGTGCAAGGAAATAACATCTAGAAGCTCAAAAGCCTTGCAGCCCTCACCCCCTCCCCTCTCCCAAG